>Ga0114973_10004147_pt1 | contig 10119 bp, 9 predicted proteins | sample M_140807_MF_Meta_FD_87025 | JGI IMG/M metagenome (GOLD analysis project Ga0114973, IMG submission 87025) | Freshwater microbial communities from Lake Montjoie, Canada to study carbon cycling - M_140807_MF_MetaG | ecosystem: Environmental > Aquatic > Freshwater > Lake | place: Lake Montjoie... | reverse complement strand
TATTTGCTACAAAGTTAGTTAGTCGCGAACGAAGTTCATTGTGCGACTTAAGTTTCTGCCAGTAATTGCCCGCATAGCGGAAATAGTCTAGCATCTTGCGTCCCGTCATTGTGCAACAGAACTCATATTGATACATGCGCTTCACAAGTTGCGCAGTCTTCACGTGAGTCGCATCAGGGTTCGCAAGAACCCAGCCAATAAAACTGCGCTCCGTAATCTCCTTATACTTGAGCGCATTATCCTCCTTTGCCCAGAAATGTAGGGAGCCCATGCGGATCTTCTTGATATCTGTGCGGTCCTGAAAACCACGCCACTTCTTCTCATACTCATTTGTCGGCGTATTCTCATAGCCATCAACACGACGACTAAACTTCGTCCAGCGCTCAAGCATGCGCTCCTCAGGGCAGATGTTGTAAAGGCAGATACCCAGATCTACCCAAGTGCCATAGTCCTTCGCACGCTTGTTAGGAATCAAACACTTCTCAACGAGCTCGAAAACTTGCTCAATATCGTCATCTGTATACGTCTCAAGCGCATACTTGCTAACATCGTCTACAATGAGCTCCGTCCCATCAACAATCATGTTAGACATATCACCAGAAGGTGCGCCACCCACACCGCTCTGTGCTTCGGTAGCAACCTTGAGACCCTCCTTCTTGCCATTGGACCACTTTGCGTAAAGGGCATCCCACTCGTCCTGGCGATCCTCAATAACGGGCAACTTCATGACATTCTCCTTGCCCTGCCGAATACTCAGCAACTGCATAAGTTCCCAAGAATCATAGTCCTCTGCCTCCTCCTCCTCAAGAGCATCCTGAATAGCAGCCGTCTTAGCCGCCTCGGATTTGTCGACTAGGTCAAGCGTATCAACAGAAATGCGATAAACATTTGTGAGTTTATACCATGCCTTATCCGGCTTGCTGGCACCATATAGAAACCAGTTATTACGCGCAATAACAGATTCATCAAACACATCTACCTCAGGATTGGTGAAGCCTGTATCACTGAATACGGAACTAATGGTACCCTTCTTAATTACAAATCCACGAAGGGCATACTGTGTCTTTGGATCTAATACAAGATCAGGACAGACAATATGAATACCATCCTTATGCTTTGAATTACCATCCTTGTCCTTTGCCGTTTCTGCATCGGGCTTGAGCATCACAAAGAAGCGCAGATCCTTCAAGCCCGTAAGGTCAAAGAAGCGGAACAACGCAAGAACATAGTTGAGAACAAAATCATGAAGATTATCTTCGTCAAATTGGCGCTGAAGTGCTCGCCCTGAGGTATACTTGAAGTCAAGATCAATCAATACTGGACCACCGTTGGGCAGATGCTTCTCAAGAAGACCGCACGCAGCCGGATCAGGTCCGAAGATGGTATCGTGGACATAGCGTAGAAACTTAGGATACTCGGCATCCTTGATAAGATACTTTCCCTTGCCCGTATCCCCACCCCATCCAGTAATGTTGTGCTCAGGACCAAAGACGCGATTACGCTCTAGATAGTCGCGCAATATGTCGCTTGCTGATACATCGTTATTGTTGGCGGGCATCTGTTTTATCTGCTTTGCCGGAAGAATATCAAGGGGTCAATTTTTAAGCCAATTGCTCAGATACGCTTTTTTTACGAGGCAATTGTGATATAAAATCTAAATAAAAATCATCGTTCCAACCACGCGGGTTTTTGGAATCATGATATTTTTCACGAAAATCACTCTTTGATGATATTTCGCGGCACAGTTTCACGCAACATATCGCCTAATGTCGAAAATTTATAACTACGAGACATGCGGAAGAATTCCATCGTTTCCTCTTTATTATCGTATTCGCACATTTCTACGGCAGAATCTAACAACTTATTTTTATTCTTGTGAAATGCCTCTGTCATTTCGTCATAAAAATCTAAAGCAAATGGTGGAGGATTCTTTATCATTTTCATTACAGCCGTCTCTAAGGTGGCGTGAAGAATCATACGATTATATATATCTGCCATTGGAACACCACATTTTCCTCTATCTTCAAATCCAGGTTCGTTTGTTAAGGGATCTTTTATTAATATCCCGCTCAATACATGTAATAAAATCGTTGAAAGTGATTGACATCCTGACCACCGCTCTCCCACGTGCCATGTATTAATAATTGATAAGCATACTTTGCCTTCACGATAGAGATTCGGGTTGAATCGTGTGAAGCCGTCTTGAGTTAATGTTGTCATGGCAGGTGGGGAAAATGGGTAATCATCTGGAAATTTAATTGAAAAAAAGAAATACCCCCCAAAATAAGGGGTATCTGCAGGACCAATCACTAGTGCTGTCCCTTTTGTAATATCGGATTCATCGTGGTTATAAAATATCCCCTGCTGTTTCATATCGTCTTTTAATACATTTGCTATATCTGCTTGTATTCGTCTAATCGCCTTGTCTGTTGCCGGCATACATCAATCAATATGATTAGAATTCTTCAGAAATTGTTTAGGTCTTGAAATACATATGCGTTCAGAAAAAGTGAAGGTTTATGGTATTGGAGTACTAACCAATTTTCTTCTTTCAAAATTCACAACATCTTCCAGTATTTTTTGTGGTGCACAATGAATAGGATCTACTTCAGGACGCCGTAGAAATAGATAGATTCCTTCGTCAAAAACAAGTTTGGTTGGAGTTATATTATGATGTCCTTGAGGAGATAACCCATTGAGCAAGTTTGCCAAACCATACTTATACTTGACAGTCATCCAGCCTTCAATCATTGAAACAAGATTGCCGCTAAGATATTTTTTATAGGGAAAATAACAATGAACACTGTATAAATATTGTAATAAATCGCGTCCATGTTTAAAACATGCATAGCGCGAACCAAAGTAGGAACCAGCCTCAATTTTGCTAAATTCCGCATCAGGCTCCTGTTTCCCATTTGCGATACATGCGAATCCATAGTCAATCAACACAAGGGTAGACGCGCCATTAATATTCCGCACAAGCACATTATTAATTTTAATATCTCTGTGATTCATGCGTAGTTTTGTTTGTAACACGTTCAGTATATTCGCCATTTGTTTGAGGAAATCTAGAAATATGCCATCGTTGTGTTTAAGATCATTCGGCATAAAATTACTTTCTAAATAGCGTTGTAATGTGAGCCCATGTATATACTCCATTGAAATACAAATAGATGTCATGTCTGTAATATCGCGAAACGGAGTTTTACCGTGGCTGAAAATCTCGTAGACTTTCGGAACGGCGTATGGTATTGAGGCTTCGCATACCGCCATATATGCCAATGTGTGCACGGCTGCTTCGTGAATATGCGCGTCAATCTCTTCTTCTAATATATCTAATTTTGTCTCATGTGGCATTTTCTCTTCTTGCGGTGTTAAAGTTAAAAAGGACTCCTTAATCACAATTTTCTCAAGTGTTGTATTTGGTTGAAATCTAACTACGCCAGAAATATCGCCAGGTATTGGTATATAGACCTTACGTTCGGCAAGATAAATTTTGCCATATGTTCCCTCATCAATCTTTTTACCCCATTCGTAAACAGGCAAAATCATGCGCCCTGATATGTCACGAATAGGTTTGGTAAAGTGTTCATTGAGTTGAACACTGGGAATCCGTATTTTTGTTTGAGGTATCGCCCCCCATTTGGGCAGGTTGTTACTTATATCACGAAGATCTTCTGATATAACACACCCTGTAAACCCAAATGACCTCAAGTCATAGACCATTCCCTACTTGATACTCTTTTTAATAATTATGTCTAATTCCTTTAACCAGTTCATCTCAAGTGGTTCCACATCGGTCGTCAAAAATATAGAATGCGCGTCCAACTTTTTCATTAGTAATTGGCATACACCCCTAATTTTATCTTCATTTGCACCGGCAATCGGATCAATATTCAGTGCGTTTATTGCCGGTTCATCAATGGGTGATATTAGGAGTATTAAAATTTCTTCAGGATTATTGAATATTTTAGCCAACCATCCTAGCCGTTGGTCCATAGTCAAATTCTGGTCACGCCGTTCTTCTAGAATAACAAGGTCAAGTATTGTCTGCTTGAAATCACTCCACGAATTATAGCATTTGTATTGAAGCGATTCTTGAACAGTTGACACAAGCCTGTTCAGTTCGTCTTCAGAAATATTTCCAACGCCTAATCCATCTTCAAGTAGCATGTTTTTAAGAATCTCAAATTTCGTATTGATTGAGGAATTAAAAGGCGGAACAAAGGAGTAGTTGCGTAATAATAAACTGTATACATGGTGAAATACAGAAATAAATACAGCCTGGTTGTTAGGTTTTACAGATAATTCCACCCCACTAGTTTTAGCACCATCGGGTAGCATGAAAAAATAGGTGGAATCGTCGCAGATAGATTTATGAGTAGGATTCATATGATAGTAAATCGACAAGGCACCTCTCCAATCGCAGCCGCTTATATTAATTTCTTCTGGAATTTCGCTAATCAAATAGTTTCCAGATAAATCGTTTGTAATAATTGAGCCCGTTGGACCAAACAACGCTCGGCAGTATCTGTTATTTTTCCGCACAGTCACCGATTTACGAAGGATATTCCTTTTTGTTGCTCTCATAATAAGCACTAAAATGAACTATAATGTGGCTTTTAAGTGCGTAGAGTGTGCATGTAAGAGCAGAGCAGAGCAGTGGTCTAAAGACTCTAATAATATATTTCATAAATGAAAACAGCATTAGCCCTTAATGGAAATTTACGAACCTTTTTTATGCCTACAAGAGATAATCCAGATAAACGCGTCTGCGATTTTCTGAAAGACAACATTGTAAGCACAGACACAGACGTATACGTATGTTGTGATATCAGCGATTTTTACATGGATGGCACGGTTTATTATGTGGGGGATACAATAGAAACAACAAATAATAATGGATTTCGTGTGTATAAAAACATCAAATTTATTACTATAGAAATAGCAAGGGAAATGATTATTACACGACTAAACCAGTTGTTTAGCAATATCAAAGTTATTGAAATAGTGGAGAAAAATACACCAGAATCGCATCCCCATTACCTGGATATGAAAAATTGCGGTTATCAAGGTGTTGCGGTTGAATTACTTATTAATCAACATAATAAAATCCAAAAACTAAAAAGCCTTATAGAGGATTCTGGAATAAAATACGATTTTATTTTTAGAACACGCTTTGACTTTATTCACAGAGACAAACTTATCTTGAATAAGTATAAGATTGAGAAAAACATAGTATATGTTCCAGGATACGAAGGAAACAGGGACCTTTGCTACGATTTCTATATTTTTGGAGAAGCGGAAACGGTGCTAAAATGTATGAATTTATACAATGAACTTAATTTTTACAAGCCGATTTATGCTATACGATGCCCTAAATGCCCGTTAAAATTTATAACAGTTAATACTAAGTGCGCGCATGGTACACAATTGCACGATGTGTCATTATCATCAGAAACGCAACTTGCTAGAATATTTAGAAATAACAAAATAATAGCCGAAGGATCTAAGATGAAAGGAGCCCTATACAGATATTATCCAGACAGTATAACCAAAACAGCGCTAGAAATACTACCAACCGATATTAGCGGTATAAAAATAGTAGATTATAGTGCATCAGGCGAAATTAGTTCTAAATATTTGTAGTTCAACTAATACACACATATGCTTAAATTAAGAACCCAATAAGGTATTAATTTAGGTATATTTATCATCCCTCCCTTATAACAAATAGCCAAGTATCATATTGATGCGATTAACATATGTATGATGTTCCTTTACTACATTCATCAAATCGATTATTTTCTGTGTTTTATTTGTATCGTTTCTTTCAAAATTTAATCCTAATTCCATACATGCACCGGTATCTGAATGGTAGATAATTTTTCTATCAAACAGACGATACACCGTTTCGGAATTAGTTAGCCCCATTTTGCCATAAGATATGTTTTTAAAAATGCGGCACGGAATATATCCGTTTTGAACTTGCCAATCACTTTGTATAGCAGGCGCCATTAATGATTGGCTTATATATGCCTGATTTGTTTCTGGATCCACGTTATTGGAAAATCCACCGCATAACATAAATTTCAAGTCATGTTTCTTACAGAAATTTTCAACGGGTTTCAATGAAGAAGTTCCAAACCCTATGAAACAAACGCGTTCCTCAGTAATTATGGTGTCTATATTTTGAATATTACTTTCTATTTCATGCGGCAATAAATCAGTTGCCCAAGGAAAGTATAAAACATTATACGTATTCTGGTTTTTTGATTTTGAATAATGAAAAAAGGGCTTTATTTCAGGATCACCTCTTTTAGCACAATCCTTTGTATACACCTGTATAATTAGAACTTTATTTCTATCAACCACAGAGGCATGGTATCTTCGTTCATCAACATTGTGAAGAATATAATAGCAGTCGTTTCTTAGTGGAATTTTACTATCAACCTGTCCTTCCGTTAAAAATAATGAACCTGAAAAATCAACGCCATCAATATTGTCGCTATTATCATACCAGTACGTGTCATAACCCAGATGCTTGAATCCTATATAGAACCCGTTATGTATATAACTATGAGTGTGTGAATGTAATTTATGTCCCCATATGATAACTTTTTTGATATTCATTATATGAAAAGAATGGTTCTTATTTAAGTTCCTTATTTCAGCCAAGCCGATAAGGACATAAATAAAATCCTATTATCAATAACAATGAGTTTTAATTCAGACCTATACTGGGAAAATCGCTATAAAAATAATGGAAATTCAGGCTGCGGTTCCTATAATCATCTTGCCACCTTCAAAGCAGATGTTATTAACATGTTCCTCAAAATAAATCAGATTCAGTCTATGATTGACCATGGCGTGGGTGACGGAAACCAGTTAAAACTTCTGAATACCGCAGCAATCCAATACACAGGGCTAGACGTAAGCCCAACTATTATACAACGGTGTAAGAGCGCGTTTAAAGATGATGCAAATAAGCAGTTTTTTCATACAAGTTCCGCGCCGCAAAATCTGACCGGCGAACTTGTTATATCGTGCGACGTATTATATCACTTAATTAATGACGACGTGTATTATACTTATGTAAAGCAACTATTTACCTACTCAACAAAGTATGTAATTATATACGCAAATAATACCGATTTAAATCATGCCCCGCATGTTAAATTTCGGAAATTTACAGACTACATAGAAAAGACCTATCCTGCTTGGAAACTGGTTAAATATATCGCAAATCCACACAAACAGAAGATTATAGGACAGCAGAACGATACAACTAGCCCCAGTGATTTCTATATTTACGAAAAGACTCTTACAACTATTTGAGTTAAATTTGATTACCTAAAAGATTCATAATATACAGGATAAAAGATGGCAGACGAATACGAAGATCCTTATGGTGATGACGGTGAGGAGGAGGTATTTGACGATGGGCTAGTAGATGAGGAGGGTGCCGAGATTGCGGTAGACCCCGCGGCTGGTCCCAAGCCATCAACAGAGACACAGGTTCTACTATCCCACCACCCTGAGATTTGGGTTGACTACAGTGAGACTATTCAAAAGAAACTAAAAAAGGGCGACACCCCACCTATATGCTACCCATTTCTAAATCAGTTTGAGAAGACGAAGGTTCTCAGTTTCAGAGCCAGTCAGTTGGCACAGGGTTCTAAACCCTACATTGCCATTCCTGACGAAGTGACTGATGTTTATATTATTGCCAAGATGGAACTAAAGGAGAAGAAACTTCCGTTTATTATTAAGCGTCCACTCCCGGATGGAGATTATGAATATTGGCGTCTAAGTGAACTAATGGTATTTGACTAGACATACCACGCGCAATAGGTAAAATAGTATTAATTTTTCAATAAATTAATACTATAAATTCACAAACTCGGTATCATCAACCCCAAATATCAATACGATCTTCAGGCGCAATCCAACCTTCGTCTTTTTCGGTAAATCCGAACGCCTCATAAAATTCATCAAAGTGTTTACATACCACATTAACTCGTAATTGCGGTGGTGCATGAACATCCGTTTCTAATGATAATTTGCGCACTGCGCTGCGCTCCTTAAACGCCCACGAATACGCATAGTGTATAAAAAATTCACGCAATTCCTCCAAACGTTTTGCCTTGCTGACTTTCCGCTGAGCAAAATCCTTACGTAAAACATCCATACAGATCGCAATGGCGCCGAAATCAGCCAAATTCTCTCCTAATGTGAGTTTGCCATTTACAGGGAGTCCGAAGTATTTTTGTTTGTTGAATTCGTTAATCAACTGGCGTGTTTTATTATTATACAACTCAACATCAATACTTGACCACCAAGGAAAATAGTTTCCTGAAGCGTCGAATTTACGCCCCTCTTCATCAAAACCGTGAGCAATTTCATGCGCAATAATATTGCCAAGTCCCGCCAAATTTTTCAGGAAGGAGGCATCAACCGAATAGAATGGGGGACGCAGAAATCCAAGCGGTACAGCAAATTCATTCATTTCCGTGTAGTAAAACGCATTTACTTCGTATATTGAACTTTCCCACATGGCGCGCTGCTCTGGAGTCTCACCGTGTAATTTAGCAATAGATTCCTGCGATCCATGCTTGCGAAGCAGAAGCACATTCTTAAGAAATTGTGTTTTGTCAATTTGAATTTGTCCAAATTCATCTGAGAATTTTTCAGGATATGCCATTCGTAAACCCATATGGTCCAACTTATGTCTAGCAATCTGTCTACTGCTAGGAGACAGCCAGTTCAGACGTAACACCCGTTCTTTTGCGGCAGAAATGACCTTTTCATAAATTTTGGTGGCACCAGTTTTAATAGCCTTGAATTTAGCCGAATTTGCAGCAAGATAAAGTTTACTGATAGAATCTTCTATCATATCATCACAAATCAGAAATGTCTTGTGTTCAGCATCAGTATCCTTCTTCTGCCCCTTCATAAATTTAACATAAAAATCAAAGTGAAGTTTTTCAAAGGGTGCAGGAAGAACTTGGATAAATGAAAGATATATAGAGCATTTTATCCATAGTTTCCAGTCAGCAAGTGAAATTGTATGTATTACATCATTAATAAGCGTAATGTATTCCATGTGCGCAACAACAAATAGGGAACGTTCAGCAAGTTCAGTGGGAATATCGGACCCACGCAGAAGAGCAGCAAAATTAATGTTGTGGAACTGTTTACATAGAAGCGCATAACTGAATGGGTTATAAATTAACTCAATCTTTGAAGAATTATGTTTTTCATGATGAATTTTAGCAAAACGCGATTCTATATCCAGAAATCTAGTAGCCATCTGTGGAATATTAGCCGCCTTACCAACGTCGGTCAAATACTGCTTGTATTTTTTATAGACCTCACCAGATTTCTCCGCATAGTCATGCTTCAAAATGCCCAAAACGCTTGTTGTAAGATAGACACAGTATTTATGTGTATCACGTGAATCATACGATATTTCCAAAGAAATAGGAGCATTTAATCCGTATAAATTCATACGCCCAATGGATTCTAGCATTCCGCTGTGGTCAGAGAAATGAGTTAATTCATCAATAAACTGTTCAATGGTCTCTAAATCATTGTCGCGCCCAGTATATATACTTTCAATAAAATGCCCAGCAGGTGTATTTTTGCGACGTTCTTTGTGAATAATATCAATGATTTCTCCACGAACGCTCTTTTCTAATTCGTCAAAAATACTAAATGATGTATCATCACCTGGTATTTCATGGCTATCTAACCACTTTTTATTGACGGAGGTATAAAAATCATTAAGGCTATATGACATAACCACTATATAGAGATATAGATTTTTTAGTAAAATCCCTATCTATAAATAATACGGGTTATCGCTTATGCTGTAGTCCTGATTTAACAAACATCGGGCGCTTATCTAGAACCACAAATACAACTGAATTATCAGTACCTGCGCTTACAGATTTTTGAACGGGTTCGCTTACAATATGGCGGGTTGAACCATATGATCTGCGTTTACCCCTACAGGAGTCAAGTGGTCCAGGTGCAATAGGAGCAAATCCGCCATCCTCTCCAGAAACATTCATCTGGCACCTCCTATTAAATGGTTAATAAAATTGCGGTTTATTT
>Ga0114973_10004144_pt1 | contig 10122 bp, 10 predicted proteins | sample M_140807_MF_Meta_FD_87025 | JGI IMG/M metagenome (GOLD analysis project Ga0114973, IMG submission 87025) | Freshwater microbial communities from Lake Montjoie, Canada to study carbon cycling - M_140807_MF_MetaG | ecosystem: Environmental > Aquatic > Freshwater > Lake | place: Lake Montjoie... | reverse complement strand
TTGGCGAAAGTGCATATGCTTATCAAAAAGACATTGAATCGAATAAAAAAATAATTGTAGGTGTAAATCAATTTCAATCTACCAATGGTGTAGAAATTCCAATATTGCGAATTGATGAATCTATTCGACTACAACAAATTGATAAATTAAAACAACTCAAAGCAAAAAGAGACCAAAATTCAGTAAATGCTTGTTTACTAGCTATCAAAGATGCGGCAATTAATAATACCAACATTATGCCACCAGTAATTGATGCAGTTGAAAAATTATGCACTCTTGGTGAAATTGCCGACACATTAAGATCTGTATTTGGCGAATACCAAGCATAACCTAAAAATTATTTTACCCAATACAATTCATTAACACTTTCCTATTCATTTAACCATCCATTATTATGAAATATTTTATATTCTTATTTTTAGCCATTACAACAATCAGTGCGACTGCACAAGAGCTGCCTAAAAATTTCAATCAACTCGTACAGGATATTGAGCCACAACTCATAAAATGGAGAAGGCATTTTCACGAAAATCCAGAACTATCTAATCGTGAATTTAATACAGGCAAATACATAGCCGATTATTTAAAAACTTTAGGCATTGAAGTACACTACCCTGTTGCAAAAACAGGCGTTGTTGCTATACTCAAAGGCGGCAAACCAGGTCCTGTGGTTGCATTGCGGGCTGATATTGATGCCCTACCTGTTCAAGAAAGAACACCCGTTCCATTTGCCTCAAAGGTAAAAACAGAATTTATGGGGCAAACAGTAGATGTGATGCATGCATGTGGACATGACTCCCATATTTCTATATTAATGGCAACTGCTAAAGTGCTTCAATCTATGCAGAAAGAAGTACCAGGAACTGTGGTATTTTTATTTCAACCTGCTGAGGAAGGTGCTCCAGGAACAGAGGAAGGCGGTGCTCCATTAATGATCAAAGAAGGCGCATTAGACCAACCAAAAGTAGAAGCAGTATTTGGATTACATATTGAGGCAGAATTACCAGTAGGAAATATCTATTACAAACAAGGTGCATTTATGGCATCCTCGGATTGGTTTACCATCAAAATAAACGGCAAAGGAAGTCATGGCTCGCAACCTTGGGGTGGTGTTGATCCAATTGCATCTGCCGCACAAATTATAGAAGGACTACAACATATCGTTAGTAGGCAAATGAATATCGTTACAGCACCTGTAGTCATCACTGTAGGTACCATTAAAGGAGGTGTTCGTTCAAATATAATTCCGGAAACGGCCGAACTTACTGGTACCATTCGTACCCTTGATTCAAAAATGCAAACTGAAGTGCATGAAAGAATTAGAAATACAGTTAAAAATATAGCAGCAAGCTCCGGCGCAACTGCTGAGGTTACCATTGATACAAAAACATTAGTTACTTATAATGAACCAAGCTTGGTTAAAAAAACATTACCCTCACTATTTAAGGCAGCAGGTGCCAATAATGTGCTTGAAACCACTTGGCAAACAGGTGCAGAAGATTTTTCATTTTTTAGTGCAAAAGCACCAAGCTTCTTTTTTTATTTAGGGGCATTACCAGCTGGTAAAGATCCGAAAGAAGCTGCGCCACACCACACACCCAATTTTTACATTGACGAATCCGGTTTTACAGTTGGCGTTAAAGCCTTTTGTAATTTAGTTTTCGATTACGCTAAAGTGAAATAAAAATTTATTTATTATAAACGCGGGCACCAAATAATAAACTTCCAATACGCACCATGGTAGTCCCCTGTTGTATAGCAAGTTTATAATCCGAACTCATGCCCATACTTAATTGATCAAAATGAGCTGTATTTAAAAGTGCTTGTGCTTTATTGTAAGTATGCTTTAAACTAGAAAATTCATTTTGAATTACTACTGTGTCATCCGAAAAAGAAGCCATTCCCATCAGCCCACGCAATTTAATATTTGTATAATTAGTTAAACGGCCACTTTGAATTAACTCCATTAAAGTCAATTCATCAAATCCAAACTTGGTTTCCTCCGATGCAATATGCACTTGCAACAACACATCAATGATGCGATTATTTTTTTGTGCTTGTTTGTTTATCTCAATGAGTAGCTTTTCACTATCTACCCCATGAATTAAATATACAAATGGCGCTATATATTTAACTTTATTGGATTGCAAATGCCCAATAAAATGCCAATGAATATCTTTTGGAAATGCTGCAGCTTTATCTACTAATTCCTGTACATAGTTTTCGCCAAAATCCTTATGCCCTAATTGGTGTAAATCTAAAATAGCTTCATTGGGCTTCGTTTTACTTACCGCAATTAATTGTACTTTATTTAAGGATAAATAAGTAGTAATTTCTTTATAAAATTCAATATTAACAGACATCTAAATAAGTTATGCTTTACTTTAAAGGGGATTTACCCTTTGCACAAAAATAGGACTAAAAGTAAAATTATTTAGTAATACTTCGCCCAATTACCATTTTTTGTATCTCTGAAGTACCCTCGTAAATTTGGGTAATTTTTGCATCACGCATTAACCTTTCCACATGAAATTCTTTTACAAAGCCATACCCACCGTGCACTTGTACCGCTTCGGTGGTCACCCACATTGCGGTATCACTTGCATGTAGCTTGGCCATGGCTGCAGACAATGTATAATCCATTCCATTGTCCTTTTCCCATGCTGCATGATAACATAAAAATCTGGCTGTTTGTATACGGGTAGCCATTTCAGCTAACTTAAATTGAATCGCTTGATGTTCGTGTATCGGCTTTCCAAATGATTGTCGTTGTTTACTATAAGCTAATGCTAATTCATAAGCACCACTAGCAATACCCAAAGCTTGTGCTGCAATACCTATACGCCCCCCATTCAAAGTTTTCATTGCAAAGTTGAAGCCAAAACCATCAGCCCCAATTTGATTTTGTTTTGACACTACCACATCGGAAAATGAAACGGCATGTGTATCACTGCCGCGTATACCCATTTTATTTTCCTTCGGTCCCACGGTTACACCCGGTGTATTTTTTTCAACGATAAATGCATTAATCCCTTTGGGCCCTTTACTCGCATCGGTTTGCGCCATCACTAAATAAACGGAAGCACTTGAACCATTCGTAATCCAATTTTTAACCCCATTCAAAATAAAATGATCCCCTTTATCTATTGCTGAGGTATGTTGATGCGTTGCATCACTTCCTGCTTCAGGTTCACTTAATAAAAAAGCACCTAAATATAATTCCCCGTCTTTTTTACCCTGTGCTAATGGCGTTAAATATTTTTGTTTTTGACTATCAGTGCCATACTGTTCCAAACCCCAACACACTAAACTATTATTCACACTCATACAAACACTTACACTTGCATCAATTTTTGAAATTTCCTCCATTGCCAATACATAGGATACGGTATCCATTCCTGCACCACCAAATTCAGGTGCAGTCATCATACCTAAAAAACCTAAATCAGCTAATTGTTCAATTTGATTTTTGGGAAATTTTTGCTGCTCATCTCTTTCAATGACTCCTGGCAAACATTGTTGTTGCGCAAATTCACGAGCCGCTTTTTGAATCATTAATTGCTCTTCCGTTAATCTAAAATCCATATACAAAAATTTGTATAAATTTACGCTAACAATTGTTAGTATAAAAATTTATTTTTGTACTTTATTGAAAATAATTTAAAATTAATTGCGCTACTATTAATCCACACTTGGCTCTTGCTGACTTAAGCAATGAAAACTGCCCAAACCCCAAATAATATCCGTTGAATCAATCCCAACTACTTGGCGTGTTGGAAAACAAGATTGAATAATTTGCATGGCTTTATCATCCTTGTCACATCTAAAAGTGGGTACAATAATATGCCCATTACTGATGTAAAAATTAGCATAAGATGCTGGAAGCATTTGATCTTCATATATTACATCTGCAGGCATTGGAAGTTCTACAATATTTAATTGCTTGCCATTCAATAAGCGCATTTGTTTTAGCTCCTTCAAATTCTGTTGTAATATTTCATGATTATCCGACAACACATTGTCCTCAATGACTGTAATAACCGTATCCTCATTAACAAAACGAACCGTATCATCAATATGACCATCCGTGTCATCTCCTACAATGCCATCAGACACCCATAACACCTGATCCATCCCATAATAATCACACAAATATTTTTCAATTTGCGATTGATTTAAATGTGGATTTCTATTGGGGTTTAACAAACATGATTTTGATGTCATAATGGTACCAGCACCATTAAAATCTACAGAGCCCCCTTCCATGATAATTTCTGGATAAAAAACTGGCAGGCTCAATGCCTTAGCAATATTTGTTGGCATTACATCATCCAAATCATATGGCGGATATTTACCACCCCATGCATTAATATTCCAATCAACAATTGCTTTTTTATCTTCAGGATGATTACGAATTAAAAAGGAAGGTCCATGATCGCGACACCAAGCGTCATTGGAAGGATGTAAATAAAAAGTTACTTTAGTTAAATCAACGCCTGCTAATTGCAACATTTTATTTGCAGAGTTGCGCATTTTTTCATCTACGACATTAATACAAACACGTTCCGTTAATGCAACTACTTTAACAAACTCCGTATAGGATGGATAAATACTTGCAATTTTACCAGGCCAGCTTTCTTCCTTATGTGGCCATGTTAACCAAATAGCTTCGTGTTTTGCAAATTCAGCTGGAAAATAATAACCCAATGATTTTGGTGTGACCCCATCACCCATTTTCCTTAATTCATTTAAATGATTATTCTGCATCATCAATATATCGTTTAGAAATGGGTTCATAAGAATCAATACGACGGTCACGTAAAAACGGCCAATGCGTTCGATAACTGTCTGATTTTTCAGTATCAATATCTATCACAGCTATTTCTTCATTGTCATGTGATGCTTTATAAAGTAAGGTTCCAAATGGATTACTCACAAATGAACCACCCCAAAATTTCATCGCTCCATTTTGTTCTAACCCAACCCTATTCACACTTATCACCGGAACACCATTGGCAACTGCATGACTGCGTTGAATGGTTTGCCAAGCATTATACTGCTCTGTATTGGTTGCTTCATCCTGCGATGTGGCCCATCCAATAGCTGTAGGATAAAATAACATTTCAGCACCCATTAAACTGGTAATACGCGCAGCTTCAGGATACCATTGATCCCAACAGATTAATACGCCGATGGTGGCAAATTTTGTTTTGAAAACTTTATATCCTAAATCACCTGGCGTAAAATAAAATTTTTCATAAAAAGAAGGGTCATCAGGAATATGCATTTTACGATACTTGCCTAAATAAGTACCATCCGCATCTAATACCGCTGTGGTATTATGATAAAGACCTTCCGCTCTTTTTTCAAATAAGGAGGCAATAATCACGACGCCTAAGTCTTTTGCCAATGCAGCTAGCGTATTGGATGTTTCTCCTGGTATCGCTTCCGCTAATTTAAAATTGTCATAGGATTCTACATCGCAAAAATATAAAGAGGAGAATAATTCTTGTAAACAAATTACTTGAGCGCCTTGCTTTGCAGCTGCCCTTATTTTTTCAATTGCCTTTTGATTGTTAGCGCTTTTTTCAGCACTACAAGACATTTGTATAATTCCTACTTTTACGATGGACATATCATATGAATTAAATGATTGAATCAAAATTACGCAACCCCAACAACTTTTGCGTCAAAAATCCTTCCGCATATTCTACCCCAATTTGATGCCCTAATTCCTTGGCCCTACTCTTTACAAATTCGATGAATGCTGCTCCCGAAATAAATGTATCTGGTTCTGTTGAATTTGGATCATAAAATTGAGAAGCATGCGCCATAATGGACGCCATTTTCTTATCCATAAAAGCACTTATATCCACAACAAAATTAGGCGCCAATGATTTTGATTGTATATAATGAAATACTTGGTTCGGTCTCCAAGGCGTTTGCACTTGTCCATTGTGCGTACTTTGTATTTTTACCAAACCCGCTAAAAATGAAGCTGTTTCCACCAACTGTGCTGCACGCCCATGATCAGGATGTCGATCATCCGTTGCGTTACATAAAATAATAGTGGGTTGGTAACATCTAATTATTTCAATAATCGCAAATTGATTTTCTTTACTATTTTCAAAAAATCCATCAGGCATACCCAAATTTTCACGAACTGCCGCACCAATGATTTGACTCGCCAATTGTGCTTCCTTTAATCGTTGCGAACTATTACCACGGGTTCCTAATTCCCCTTTGGTTAAATCGATAATACCCACTTTTTTACCTTGGGCTACTGCCGATAACAGCGTACCGCCACAACCTAATTCTACATCATCCGGATGTGCTCCAAAAGCAAGAATGTCTAGTTTTTGCATCTCTCTTTAAATTGTATTCAAAGTTAAGGCTTGATGTAAAACAATAGCCTACAAAACTTTGAAAATGTGATTATACCCTTTAACCAATAGTATACCCCAATCTAACCAGTATAAAATAAGCTAATTAATGACAAAAAACCCTCTCTTACTAGGTAAGAAAGGGTTTAATAAGTTATAAAAAAAGCTTTTTTATTGGGCTATTTTATTTTTTCTTAGCGTAACGCTTATTGAATTTATCAATACGTCCAGCTGTGTCTACCAACATGTTTTTACCTGTGTAAAAAGGATGTGAAGTGTTTGAAATCTCCAATTTGATGACTGGATATTCATTTCCGTCTTCAAATAAAATGGTTTCTTTAGTTTGTGCTGAAGATTTACCTAAAAAAGAAGTACCGTTACTCATGTCCTTGAACACTACAAAACGATACGATTCTGGATGGATACCTTGTTTCATTATATATGATTTTTAAGGATGCACGGTTTTTGCCGTACAATTTATTAAATAGGTTGCAAATTTAAGTAAAACCAAGGGTTTAGCCAAATTTTATAGGCTTAAAAGGCCCTTACCGGTTACTTCATATTAATGTACTGAAGTGGTAATCCCAGGTTTCCAGCCCTGCAAGCCGCTATAACATCCTGTAAATCATCTATTTTCTTGCCTGTTACGCGAACAATATCATCCATGATGGCTGCCTGCACCTTTAGCCCACTGTCCTTGATTAATTTTACTACCTTTTTGGCATCCTCTTGTTTTAAGCCATTACGAACAGGGATATCCTTTTTGAAGATTTTGCCGCTTGGATAGGCATCTTTTGAAAAATCAAACGCCGACGGATCAATTCCTTGTTTCATTGAACGACTTATTACAACATCAATAATTTGTTGAATTTTCATATCTGATTCTGATTCCATTTTAATCACATATTCTTTTTTGTTTAAATCAATCACCACATGATTGCCTTTAAAATCAAATCGATTGGTGATTTCTTTTTTTACAATATTGATTGCATTATCTAATGTCTGAATATCTACTGAACTCGCAATGTCAAAGGATGGCATAAAATATAATTTAAGATTTTTGAATGTTTTTAGGGAACCAACTTTTTGATTTAACTAAAAATACAATACCTAATATAATTAAAATAACTGATATTAATTCAGCTTGTGTTGGTTGAAAAGGTAAAAATATATACTTATTGTTTACCCTTATCTTTTCAATAAAGAAACGTTCGCCCCCAGCAAAAATGAAATAGATCCCTGTGATGATTCCTGGTTGCGTTATTTTTTTACGAACCATCCAAACAATCAAAAATAATATGAACATGATAATTACTTCATAAAAAGTAGTTGGATATACACCCTCAGGTAATTGGTTACAATAATTTCCTACACATCCAGGAATAGGAACACCCGCATTCACCACATTATGCGGATATTGATAGGACCAGATCCAATCGGGCAACCATGTGAATGGCTTGGGATTTAAATTAGGAATTCCCCAATCACCATCGCCACTAATATGACATCCAATACGACCTGCTGCATAAGCAAATAACATGGTGGGGGCCATCGCATCTGCAAAATGAATCACACGCATATTATATTTACGAATAAATATAATAATTGCGATGGTAGCTAATATTAATCCTCCATAAAAAGTAAGTCCGCTGAATGAAATTAATGACCCCCAAGGATCAAGCATTAACTCCTCTAAATTTTCCAAATTATGAAAAATTTTCGCGCCTAAAAATCCCCATAAGGCTGCTTGCAAAACGATATCACCTACCCTGTCATGCGGCCACAGCAATAGTTTGCGCGTTTCTGGTTTGGCTAATTTATCCTTGTCTTTTTCCTTCCACTTCAAATAAACCATAATGGCGCCTACCAAAATACCAGCCCCAATATTACCCTGAAGGGAAAGTATAAAAGCCTGCGTATTATTTAAAGCATCCGCAATCGTAAATGCCCCTATTATTTTATAGCCAAATAAAAATCCAAAGAAAAAACTAGTTAATAATTCACTCATACTAGCGGGTGCCCCAATAGTAATTGACTCCTCCGTGGGTGTAAATTCGCCCAAGGATTCCTTGCGCTTTAGTTCATTGTAAAGCACAAATCCTGATGCTACAAAAGCAATGGCAACAAAAAATCCAAATGAATTAACGAGTCTAAGTCCATTTAACTTTACACCGAAAAAATCGTCAATTAAATAATACAGGTTGGGATACATGCTTGATTATGATTATAGTTTACAATGTTACTTAGAATATTTGATTTAAGTATAAAAAAAGGGCCACACTAGAAAGTGCGGCCGTATTTACTAACCCATCTAAAAACAAAAACCCTTTAATATTTTTATTAATTACAATGTTCTTGAAAAACAGTAATTAAATGTTGTGCGATCACTTGAGCCGGTCTTCCTTCAATTTGATGTCTTTCGATAAAATTTACCAATTGACCATCTTTGAATAAAGCAATTGCAGGTGAAGATGCAGGATAAGGTAAGTGCATTTGTCTTACTTTATTAACCGCTTCAATATCGAATCCTGCAAAAACAGTAGTAATTTTTGTTGGCTTACTCGTTGCATTTGCTACTGCCATTAAAACACCTGGTCGACAAGCGCCTGCAGCACATCCACAAACAGAATTTATAACCACCAATGTTGTTCCTTGATTATTTATTGCAGTCTCAACTTCAGCAGCAGTTGTTAAATCATCAAATCCATTATCAACTAATTCTGCTTTCATTGGTAATACAATCTCTTCAGGGTACATATCTTCTACTATTTGTACCAAAATTAGGGATTTTAGAAATCCCCTACAAATTTGTTTTCGAGACATTTTGGCACTTAATAATATGATAACATACAATTAAACGGCCAAAAATGGCATAATTAGGCTTTTTTTGAGGCTATTAGCGTAAATATCCTAGGATCTTAAGCATGCTTTGAGCAGTTTGTTCCTTGGCGTAAACCCAGTCCACCAGCTTCCCTGTTTTGGGGTCTTTTTCGACAATAACATGCTTAGGTGAAGGGATCAAACAATGTTTAATGCCTCCGTAACCGCTAATTTGATCCTGATACGCACCTGTATGGAAAAATCCAACATACAGTGATTCTTTATTTTCCTCTGTCTTATCTTCTATTAAATCATTTTTTAATTTTGGAAGAAACACTTCATTAATATGTTCTTCGGAATCATAGTAATCATGACTATCGCAAGTTAATCCACCTAATACCACCCTTTGATAATCATTCTCCCATTTATTCACTGGCAACATCAAAAACTTTTCACCAATACCCCAAGTATCTGGCAAAGTGGTAATGAAGGAAGAATCAATCATATACCAACACTCTCGATCATTTTGTTTCTTTTGCGCTAACACTTTATAAATGTGCGCCATACTCTCACCTACTGTGAAACTACCAAACTCCGTATAAATGTTTGGCATAGGTACCTTGGCCTTGTTACATGCTTTTTTAATATTGGAAACAATTTCATTAATCATGAATTGATAATCATATTCAAATCCAAGTGAATGCTTAATTGGGAATCCACCGCCAATATTTATAGAATCTAATTCAGGACATATTTTTTTAAGTTGACAATACAAGTTGATAATTTTGTTTAACTCAGACCAATAATAAATATCATCCTTGATGCCTTTGTTTAAAAAGATATGCAACATTTTTAATTGAAACTTATCTTCATAACCCTCAATCTCGTCCACGTAAAATTCTAATATATCTTTCGCTCT
>Ga0114973_10004143_pt1 | contig 10125 bp, 12 predicted proteins | sample M_140807_MF_Meta_FD_87025 | JGI IMG/M metagenome (GOLD analysis project Ga0114973, IMG submission 87025) | Freshwater microbial communities from Lake Montjoie, Canada to study carbon cycling - M_140807_MF_MetaG | ecosystem: Environmental > Aquatic > Freshwater > Lake | place: Lake Montjoie... | reverse complement strand
TGCCACAATGGATCAGCATGATCGACCTGTCAGTTGCGGATTTGAGATGTACATGTACCGGTTTGATCAACGGGCCGAGCGTGGATGGAAAGGTAGTGTAGTAGCACGCCGACGCATGTTTGATACACCGCACGAACTGTACAAAGGCGACAGCATCAAACGCAAGAATCGCAATCATTGTGTGGGATTAAAGACGCATGTGGGCTGGCACTGGACCTGGATGGGGTCAGACGAGATGATACGCAACAAGGTAGTGAGTTGTATAGAAACCCAGCACCGAGATCCTGAAGAGATGTTGCAGGCATTCAAAAGAAAAGATACTATTGCAGCCATAAATCACAAAGCCACTACACATGTGGTAGATACTCGATATCCTGACGCGGTACAGGCCGTTCTCAAAAGATATCCCAGTTATTGGCATAATCCACCAGTGGATTGACATGGCCACTCAAGCCGAAAAAGATCTGCATCGTGCGGCACGATCTGCACATCGTGCCCGGAAACAGGAACCTGCACCAGTCACACCACCCACACTACCCACAGTTTTTACAGCGCAGGATCCAGTGGATTGTGCCTGCGTGATACATGGCAACGGGTATGATTTCACTTACGTGGATCGACTCTACAACATGTTAAACCGCCATTTGTCACGTGGTGCTAGATTGCATGTGTATACCGAAGCCAGTCGATCAGTGCCACCACACATGGTCCGACATGATTTAACAGAATGGACAGGCATAAGTGGCCGCAAACGCAGCTGGTGGTACAAAATGCAGATGTTTAATCCTGCTCACCATTCTGGGCAATTGTTGTACTTTGACCTAGATACTGTGATTGTGGACAATATAGATTGGATAGTAGATCTCAGTCCATTTTATTTTTGGACCATAAAAGATTTTAGATATTTGTGGAGACCGGATATACAAAATCTAAACTCATCTGTGATGTATTGGGATACCACTAAATGGGCACATGTCTGGTCGAACTTTGAACAAAACGGAGCAAACAAAATAGCCAATAGATACCAACATGGTGGTGATCAGGAATATCTTACCACAGTGATTGCTCCGGAAAAACGCCAATTCATTGACCCAGGAAGAATTGTAAGTTGGCGCTGGACTGCGCTGGATGGCGGAATGAATTTTAAAAATAAAACTTATCACCAACCAGGAGTTGGTACAACATTAGCCTCCGGCAATAGTGTGTTGGTATTTCATGGTGATCCTAAACCTCATGAAATCCATGATGGGGTGATAAAACAACACTGGCGCTGAACTAGACCGGTTGACCAGTATTGCATGATCAGCTACAATATCTACATGTCAACAAAGATACCAACAGAAACACTGCTGAACAATGTGGCTAAAAAGCCACAGTTTTTGCAAAAAAAGTTGGAAAAATCCTGTAAAAAGGAGTTGACTGGTATCTCAACAACTGCTACAATAGTGGCATATTAACAAAACGGGGCTAGAAACCATGAGCGCAATTCGTATTATTCGCGGTGAGTATCGCGGCAAATCTGTTAAAAACCAAAGCTTCACGCTGATCAGCGGGTTCCAAACAGGTGCCAAAGGCGGCTTTGTCACAGTGCAAAATGACGGACACTTTCCCAACTTCCCTGCTGCTGTTCGCATCCGTGTTGATGCTATCTCTGATTACGAGATGGTGAATGGTGACAGCGTACATACACCCGCAGTGCCTGTGGCATCGTTTGTGGCAGAAACTGAAGAAGCTGCAATGGATCGTATCCGTGAGCGCTTTGAAATTCTCACTGAAATGACCAAAGCTGCCATTGGTGGTGACATCCGTGCAATGATTGTAAGCGGCCCCCCGGGCGTGGGCAAGAGCTTTGGTGTTGAGCAAGAAATTGACAAGGCCACACTGTTTGACAAGATTGCAGGCAAGCGTCTTCGTGCAGAAGTTGTCAAGGGTTCCGCAACTCCTATTGGTCTGTATCAAACTCTTTACAAGTACAGCGATGAGAACTGTGTACTGGTGTTTGATGACTGCGACAGTATTCTCGTTGACGACGTTGCATTGAACTTGCTGAAAGGTGCCCTGGACTCGGGCAAGAAGCGGAAGATTTCTTGGTTGGCTGAGAGTTCTACACTGCGTCGTGAAGGCATCCCAGATCAATTTGACTTCAAAGGCAGCGTGATTTTTATCACCAATTTGAAGTTTGAAACAATGAAATCGCAGAAGCTGCGTGATCACCTGGATGCACTGCAAAGTCGCTGCCACTATCTGGATTTGACTCTGGATACCATGCGTGACAAGATCTTGCGTATTCGTCAAATTGCAAAAGACGGTGTGTTGTTTAAGGACTACGAGTTCGAAACTGAAACTCAAGACGCAATCATTGAGTTCATGGACAAGAATCAAAATCGTCTACGTGAGATGAGCTTGCGTATGGCATTGAAAATTGCTGATCTGCGCAAACTCAGCGAAGGCAACTGGAAGCGTCTTGCAGAGACCACTTGCATGAAAGCAGTGTAAAGGGTATGAGTGCCCTGGATTGGTCAGTGTTGTTTATGTTGTTGCAAGGCTGGCTGGCCAAAGGCAGTTTTGAACAACAGCAAAATGCATTCGGCTGGTTTTGGATATGCCTGAGCGCATGGGAGTTGGCCAAGATATTGAATTTGATGTTTTAAGGAAACTGTATGTACGAGATTTGGGATGGTGAATTGTTTTTGTATGCTGTGGATACCAAATACGAAGCTGACGAGGCTGCAGAAGCCGGGTTTCAAATTCAGACCCGTATCGAGTAAAATTTCTGGGGTTAACTCAGGAACAGAGTCGCCAAAGTTTTTCTAGCCCGGCGACTCTTTTATACAGGCACTTTGGTGCCTGTTTTTTTGACTTTTTCTTTTGTATATGTTACTATATATGTTATGCCTTTTTGTTATGCTCCTTGGACTAATTTAGACATCAGCCCGCAAGGTGACATCATGCCGTGCTGCAAGTATGTTCCTGACATCAATGATAAACCATTTAATTTGCAAACTCATTCACTTAGTGAATACAGTGGCAGTGCCTTTCTACAGCAAATTAAACAAGAGTTTGTAAAAGATCAATGGCCGACAGGATGTGTGCGTTGCCGAATTGACGAACAAAACAATGTAAAAAGCAAAAGACAATTGGATCATGATCGATGGCAGGAGCATTTTGCACAGTACCAACTTGATAGTGAGCAATGGATTACTGCTAGCATTGCATTTGGGAATACTTGTAATTTAAAATGTATCACCTGCAATAGCTATAGCAGTAGTCGCTGGCATGATGAATATCTAAAGGTATACAATCAAGATATTCAACATGTAAAATTCTATCGACATGATTTTATAGAAACATTCTTATCACAAGCCCCAGGTATTATACATTTAGATATACCCGGAGGCGAACCATTTTTAAGTGGAATTAAAGAACAGAAAAAACTGCTAACACACTATGTGCAAACTAAGCAAGCAGCCAATATCTCTTTACACTACACAACCAACACAACAATATTCCCCGACGCGGAATGGTGGGAATTGTGGAGTTATTTTAGCGAAGTTGATATACAACTCAGCATAGATGGCATAGGAGCAAGATACGAATACATACGCTATCCGGCTGTGTGGAATGATACTGAAAATAATGTCCTTAGATATATACAACAAGAAAAACAAATACACAATCTACAACTCAGTGTAAGCCATACAGTCAGTGCCTACAATATCTTTTATCTTGACGAGTTTTTTAATTGGTGTCAAACTATAGGCTTACCCAATCCTTGGTTAGGCAGAGTGCATTATCCTGATCATATGAAACCCGAAGTATGGTCGGATCCGGCTAGAAATCTAATACAGCAACAGCTATTGACTAGCAAACATGATGACGTTAGAACTTGGGCAGGGTCAATGATGAATGGTGGCAATCAATTTGACGAATTCTGTAAAAGATTACATCAACATGATCAATATCGCAATTTAAATTTTGTTAACACATTTCCAGAACTGGCACAATACATCAAATGAAAAAAGCAACAATAACCATACGAGATGAAGTCAATATCAAGATTGAAGGACTGGATCTTGACACTCGCAGGGATCTAGTAAAAAAGTTCAAATATGATGTGCCTTATGCACGTTATCTACCAGCAGTGAGACTGGGACGATGGGACGGTAAGGTGGCATACTTTCAACTGGGCGGCAGCACTTATGTAAATTTACTGCCCGAAATCTTGCCCATACTAGACAAACACAATTATGACATTGAGCTGGATGATCAACGTACCTATACCACAACATTTGAATTTGATCAAGTACACGAACACAGCTATGCACACAAGATGTGGCCGGCAAATCATCAGATGGCAGGCCAACCTATCACCATGCGAGACTATCAAGTGGAGATTGTGAACAACTTTTTAGCCAATCCACAATGCCTACAAGAAGTAGCAACAGGCGCAGGCAAAACTATCATGACGGCGGTACTGAGTGATGCAGTCAGCAAGTATGGTCGCAGCATTGTTATTGTGCCCAACAAGAGTCTTGTGACACAAACAGAAAAAGACTACATCAACATGGGACTAGATGTGGGTGTGTACTTTGGTGACAGAAAAGAATATGGTCGCAGTCATACCATCTGCACTTGGCAAAGCCTAAACAATCTCATGAAGAATACCAAGAATGGTATGGGCGAATGTACCATACAAGAGTTCCTGACAGATGTTGTTTGTGTGATAGTGGATGAATGTTTTTCAGCAGATAGCAGGGTGTTAACCCCAACTGGATATGTGCCTATTAGAGATATCAAATCAGGTGACAAAGTTATCAACTATGCCGAAACTACAAAAGAATTTAAGATTGATATTGTGGTTAAACAGCATGTGAATTTAGCCAAATCCTCCAGCGAAAAAATGTATGAGCTAGAGTTTGACAATGGGAATAAAATACGAGTCACCGGAAATCATAAGTTTCTAACTGATACTGGATGGGTGAGAGCAGATGAATTGACCAATGCACACGAAATCATAAATAAAACATAAATACATATAACTAAAGCAAAGGTGTTTATGAAAAAGACTGCTCGGCAAATGATAGATATATTAAATGAAATATTGAAAAAGAACGGGCAATTGATTCGTATCACAAATTATTCTGGCAATAGTATAACACTATCAAGCGGAATCACATGGACCAACAACAAAAAACATAGATTTGTCAAGAGAATAACAAACAGCAAAACAGAGTTATGGGTTACTAATATTGACAAATTGCTATGTGGTAATGTAACAGAACAAGAAATTAGAGCAATGCTATCGGCCATTGGCGGCCGGGCTGTACAGAAAAAACATGGCAATGCTATTAAAAAAAATCTCAATACTGGTACACCGTGGAATATTGGAACAAAGGGTCAAAACATAGGAACTCGCGATCATCTGTCTCAAATAGTTAAAAATAAAATCAGTCTAAAAAATTCCGGTCCCGGAAATGGAATGTACGGTGTTAAAATGTCTGACGCTGATAAAGAAATGCGATCGCAGATTATGAAATCCAAGATATTAGCCGGAACATTTACGCCCAACAGTAATAATAGAAACACACACTGGGATGCAACATTAGACGGAACGGCCTACAGATCAAGTTGGGAGGCATTGTATCAATATATCAATGAATTTGCAGAATATGAATCACTGAGAATAAAATATGAACTGAATTCTGAGAATCATGTGTATATTGTGGACTTTGTGGACCACCATAATAAACAAGTTATAGAAGTTAAACCAAGAGAATTATGTTTGGGTGAAAAGTTTACTGCAAAAATGTATTCTCTCAATGAATGGGCAAAAAATAACAGATACACTGTGTTATTAGTTGACAAAGAATGGTTACAAGCCCAGATTCTGGATATTGATTATAATCGATTTGACGATAAAACAGCAAAAAAAATAAAGGCATTATATGAAACTAATTAACCGAACCAAAATCATCAAACCAACAGAAGTGTACAACTTACACATAGAAAATGATCATAATTATATTGTCGAAGGAGCTGTTGTGGCAAATTGCCACATGGCCAAAGCCGACGCACTCAAGACCCTGCTGACAGGTGCCATGTGTCAGATTCCCCTAAGATGGGGATTGACCGGAACCATCCCCAAAGAAGCATTTGAAAGCCAAGCATTGTTGGTAAGTTTGGGTCCGGTGATTTCAAAATTAGCTGCAAGTGAATTGCAAGATCGTGGTGTGCTGGCACAATGTCATGTGAACATAGTGCAACTGGTAGATATCCGAGAGCACAAAACTTATCAAGAAGAATTAAAATATCTATTAGAAGAGTCAGGCAGGTTAGATGCCATTGCTCAATTGGTATTACAAGTAAACGAAACTGGCAATACCCTGGTGCTGGTAGATCGTGTGGCACCCGGGCATGAGTTGGTTGCTAGGCTGGGTGATCAAGCAGTGTTTGTGTCAGGAGCAACCAAGGGAACCAAGAGACAAGAAGAATATGACGAAGTGGCCACAGCTACCGGTAAGATTATTGTGGCCACATATGGTGTGGCTGCTGTGGGTATCAACATCCCACGCATCTTTAACTTGGTAATGATTGAATCGGGTAAAAGTTTTACCAGAGTGATTCAATCAATTGGGCGTGGTATCAGAAAAGCAGAAGACAAGGATCATGTGCAGATTTGGGATATCACTAGCACTTGCAAATTCAGCAAAAGGCATTTGGTCAAACGCAAGGCCTATTATAACGATGCTAACTATCCGTACACTCAAGAAAAATTACAATGGTAATAAGGTTGCATTTTTATAATAACTACAGTATAATAAACTCATGCGTATATTAACCCTCGACAACCGACCCTATGATCTCACACATTTGCCTGAAGAGGTTGATGATATGAGATTTGCTATATTAGATAATTCAGATCCAGCCAATCCAGATTACCATTACATACCTTTAATCTTTTTAGAAAGTTTTAATGCTCCGGCATTGGTATTACAAATAGGTGAAGTCAGAATCAAAATGCCAATGGACTGGCAAGTACTGATTGGAGAACCTGATGTAGGCGATTTAGAAATGCTGCCATTAACCAGCATAAATGATCGTGGATTTAAACTGTTTCAATTCAACCCTTTAAGCAGTTTCCGCCCGAGTTTTCCACCCATTGAAATTGTGGATGTGTATCAAGAAGTAGCATGGTATGCACCCAAGCTCAAGAACGGGCAGATGCTGTGTGTACCAATCAATGATGCAGCACAACCTGACTGTGTGTACTTTGTCAAAGACATCAGCCGTAACTGTGAGATCGTTGATTACAATAAAGCGTGGTAAACTATGTCAGCATTGTCTTTTAAAGAAAAACTTAAGAATTTTCCGTCAGTTAATTATACCAGCTTGCGCGAAAGCACAGATCGTCGATTGTATATGCAATATCAATTTGATTGTTACGGGCTAACCAAGACTAATGTGTATATCGCTGATAGATTTAATAAGATTTCTAGTCAGGTGCAAGTAACTGGGACTGGACTAACACTGCCCGAGGTACACAGTCAGATGGGATGCATAACTTCCCATTTGAATCTAATGAGAAATTGGTATGTATCAACTGACGAAGAATATGCTATTTTTTGTGAAGATGACAACAGTTTTGAAAGTATAAAATATTGGAACTTCACTTGGGATGATTTTGTGCAAAATCTTCCTGAACATTGGAATGGAGTACAATTAAGAAAAATCCTGATGCCTTACTGCAACCCTGCCGGTGAGCCAGCGTTAAAACTCAAATTGACTCGAGGCAGATGGTGGGGCACTTGTTCTTTGTTCAAACGATCATATGTGAAAGCCATACTAGATGCAACTTGCCGGGGATACAATAACTATGTTCTCGATTCGATTAACATTTCTGGAACATGGTATGCGCCTATCATTGAGAATTTACTGTATTTGCAGCGTGGTGCAATTTATAATTTTCCAATGTTTGTTGAAGAATCTAATTTTGCTACTACCTACATCAACAAAAAAACAATTACAGAAGGTGTGGACCGGTCAAATGACTCACAATACTGGTCAGATCATTTGGTGCTTAAAGAATGGAAAACTGTTGGGCCAACGTTGGATTTCCAAGACGCAATGACATTACCCGACTAATCTATGCCAATATTTGAAAGTCCTGACGGTGGCAATACAGTGTACTCAAGAGAGCCGGGCAGTTCTGACCGTAAGTTGATTGTAATCCATGACACTAGAACTAGCGACGGGCGTCCATTACATGATCACATTATGGAATCAAAACTGTGGGGTGATATTCGCAGAGCTGCCGAAACCAATCCTGCTTTACAAGATGCGCTGGAACATGTTATAATGATCTATCACTTGACTCGGATAAAATAATGGATAAACTAAACATCATCAATGAGATGCGGCAAATGGATTCAAAGAATCGAGCATTCTACAACGATCTCACTCCGGAAGAACTCAAGAAGTTTAGTACATTCCTCATGGTGCGTTGGGGCAGCACAGTTGATGGCAGCAGAGAAATACAAGAATACTACGTGCAGAGTGTGAATCACTATCTTAACAAACACTTCTTTACCATGCACAAGCATCCCAAACTGCAATGGCTAATGGCCACAGCAGCCAGTCCGGGCATGGGATCTAAGACGCATAATTGGATCTCGCTCAAAAAGAAAGAAGCAGGTGATGCAGCCATGAAGAAGCAATTGAGAGAACTGTATCCGCATTTGAAAGAAGATGAAATTGATTTGATGGCCAAAATGACCACCAAAAAAGAAGTCACACAACTTGTACGTGACCATGGTGACCTCAAGTAATTTTACCTGTCGATATTGTGAACGATCATTCAGCAAGGAATCTAGTCTGAGTGTACATGTGTGCGAACAGAAAAAAAGATATCAAGAATCTTCAGAGCGTGGTGTGCAATTGGGTCTGCAAGGCTACTTGAAATTCTACGAATACACTCAAGGATCAGCCAAACTAAAATCCTGGGATGACTTTTCTAAGTCTCCATACTATCGTGCATTCGCCAAGTGGGGTCGATATTGCATAGACGTTAAGGTAATCAACCCTGTGCGATTACTGGAATGGTTGTTGAAGAACAACAAGAAGATTGACAACTGGTGCAGTGATAAACTATACACAGAGTATCTAGTAGAATATGTGCGGCGCGAAGCAGTAGGTGATGCATTGGCTCGTGCTATTGAACACGGCATTGACTGGAGTGAAAAGCAAAATGCACCGCCACATGATTGTTTAAGATATGGTAGTATCAATGCCACATGTTATGCAGTTACCACTGGCAGGATAAGTGCCTGGGTGATCTACAACAGTGAATCGGGACAAAAGTTCCTAAGTGAGCTCAATGCAGAGCAAGTGTCATTGATTTGGCCTTATATTGATTCTGACATATGGCAAAAGAAGTTTGCGGATTATCCAGCAGATCAAGAGTATGCAAAAGAAATTTTAACACAAGCAGGATGGTAATGAAAACATTCAAAATCAATACCGATAATCTAATAGGACACTGGTCCACTAATCAGATAGGAAAATTTCTTGATCAATATCAAATTTGGAAAGACTATCATAATGTTTATAATTGTTTAATCCCAGGAATTATCAATATACAAAAAAGTAAAACCGGTATACCCTCTTTTTATTATGGTGATATTCATCTTATAAATCAGTGCAAAGAACCAATTGTGGCAATTGATTGCCTGATGGAGGGCAAGCATGGTATTGTGGAATTTATGGAATATAATACAGACAAACATTACATTATATTTGCCAATGAATCTCATTTAAGTAAAATTGATCTTGATTTAAAAATAAACTACACCTGGGTTACGTATTATTTTCCTATGTGTCAGATGATTGACTGGTATAACTCTCCCTGGGAACTAAGTTTTTATCTTGACAAGGAATACAAATTCAACACCACTAAGCCAATGAGATTTGTTTCTACTACCGGCTTAGTTCGTTACCCACGAACCTATCTCAAAGATCAGTTATTGGAAAAAATCAAATATAAAAATTTTATTTTTAGATATAGCGGTGTTGATTTTGGAATGCCGGCAGATCAATTTGATGTGAAAAAATTTGTGCCAGGAGAATTTG
>Ga0114973_10004142_pt1 | contig 10126 bp, 9 predicted proteins | sample M_140807_MF_Meta_FD_87025 | JGI IMG/M metagenome (GOLD analysis project Ga0114973, IMG submission 87025) | Freshwater microbial communities from Lake Montjoie, Canada to study carbon cycling - M_140807_MF_MetaG | ecosystem: Environmental > Aquatic > Freshwater > Lake | place: Lake Montjoie... | reverse complement strand
CTGCCGCCACCATGATCGGTGGCCAGTCACCCCAGACGCGGATCTTACCGTAGATTTTTGCCTCTGTGGTTTTTTGCCATTTGGCTCCCTGCGCCTCGACCAGATGCTGCCGAATCGGAAGGTCGAATTGGAAAGCCAGGACAGAAAGAAACCCTCCCACCAAAAGGATGATCAAGGGAGTTCGATAGACTCGGAGAAAACTCATCACATTTCAGCAGCCACCTCGGCGGCGAAGTAGGTGAGAATCATATCTGCGCCAGCTCGCTTGATAGCCACAAGCGATTCATCCCGCGTGCGCTTGTAGTCAAGCCAACCCAGGCGAGCCGCCGCATGGATTTGAGAAAATTCCCCGCTCACTTGGTAAGCGGCGAGCGGCGCATCGCAACTCTGCCGAACAGCGCCGATGATATCCAGGTAGGCCCCCGCAGGTTTGACCATAACGATGTCGGCTCCCTCCTCCAAATCGAGACGCACCTCGCGCATGGCCTCCCGGGAATTTGCCGGATCCATCTGGTAGGTGCATTTGCTGATCGCATCCTTGCCGATCTTGCTGCCCAGCGCGTCGCGGAATGGCCCGTAGTAGGCCGAGGCATACTTGGCAGCGTAGGACATGATGCCGGTCTGCGAAAAGCCAGCGGTATCCAGCGCACGGCGCACGGCGGCGATGCGGCCATCCATCATATCCGATGGTGCCACAATATCGGCACCGGCCTGAGCCTCCATCACAGCCAAGCGGCAGAGCACCTCGACCGTGCGGTCATTTTCAACCGACGAACCATCCGCTGAGAGCAGGCCGTCATGCCCATGGTCGGTATAGGGGTCTAAAGCCACATCGGTGACGACAACCAGATTCGGAAATCGCTTTTTGACCTCCGAAACAGAGCGGTAGAGAAGATTCGAGGATTCGAAGGCATGCGAGCCGACATCATTTTTCAGCGTTGGGTCGATGCTTGGAAAAATAGCCACGGCCGGGATATGCAACTCCAGCGCACGCTCGCAGGCCCGCATCAAGGAATCTTCGCCAAGCCTCGAAACCCCGGGCATGGACTCAATCGCGAGGTCGTCCTTCGACTCATGAATGAATAGCGGCCAGATCAAATCCTCCGGACGCAGGACCGTCTCGCGAACAAGTCGGCGAATATTTTCAGAGCGCCTGTTGCGGCGTGGACGCTGAAGAATCTCAAGTGACATGTTCGGAGCGTGCTACTACGCCGAGGGATCGTCAAGACGCCTGCTCCAAGGCTGAAATCCCTTCCCTACCCTGCGTCGAGGAGCCATCCTAATGAAATGGACGAGCAATTTCCAAAGCAGACCATCGAGTCACTGTGGGCCCCGTGGCGGGTCGAGTATTTCCAGGCCGAGCACCGCAGCGGAGTGGATTTTCTATCCGAAGCCGCCGCTTCGAGTGATGACGCCGCACACCTCGTGGTGGCGCGTCGACCCAGCGCTTTTCTCGTGATGAACAAATACCCCTACTCCGCCGGGCATCTCATGGCTGTTCCGTGCCGGAAGGTCTGCAAAATGTCGGAGGTCACCGAGGATGAGATTCTAGATCTCTGGCGATTGAGTGTTCACGCGCAGAGGTTGCTTGAGATCGCGGTGAAGGCCCAAGGATTCAATGTCGGCTGGAATCTCGGCAAGGTCTCTGGAGCTGGCGTGGAAGACCACCTGCACATCCACATCGTTCCCCGCTGGGTGGGCGACTCGAATTTCATCGCCGTGATCGGCGGAACACGCATCATCCCAGAAGGCCTGATGCCGCTTTACGAGCGACTGGTAGCCATTGACAAAGAACTCAACATTTCATGAAACCAACCACACTCGGTCCTGTCACAGCAGGGATTCCTAAAAAACTGCGCCGCGTCAGCGAACCAGCTATCTCGAAGGTCGCCGTCCGTCGGAAGCCAGCGCCATCGCAAGATTTTTCCTTCAGCCTGAAGCCAGCCGATATCGCTCGGCATCTGAACCGCTTTGTTATTGGACAAAATGAGGCCAAGAAGGTGCTCGGCGTGGCTCTGTGCGATCACTTCCAACATGTGCGCCTCACGCTCGAGGGCAAAGAGGCTCCCTTTTACCAAAAACAGAATGTCCTCCTGCTCGGGCCCACAGGCGTTGGCAAAACCCACCTCATCCGCTCGGCGGCTGATCTGATCGGAGTTCCCTTCGTGAAAGCGGATGCCACCAAGTTCAGCGAAACCGGCTATGTCGGCGGCGATGTGGACGACCTCGTGCGCGACCTCATCCGCCGCGCTGGAGGTGATATCAAACGCGCCTCCCACGGCATCATCTATCTCGATGAAGTGGATAAACTCGCGGGTTCATCCGAGGGCGGTGGACGCGATGTCTCTGGGCGCGGCGTCCAAACAAACCTTCTCAAACTCATGGAGGACGGCGATGTGCCAGTGCTGTCCCCAAATGATGTGACCGGCCAACTCCAGTCCGCCATGAGTGCCGCCCGGGGCAACACGCCGGGAATGCCCGACACGATTTCGACCCGCCACATCCTCTTCATCGCCAGCGGAGCCTTTGTTGGCATCGACCAAATCATCCGAGACCGTCTCACATCTCCCCAGCTCGCCCTAGAAAAAGCCCACGCACAAATCAGCACCGCCGACTTTATCCGCTTCGGACTGGAACCCGAATTCGTTGGCCGACTGCCAGTGCGCGTCGCCTGCCATGCACTCGATGAAGATGACCTTTTTCATGTCCTGAGCCGAAGCGAGAGCAGCCTGCTCCACCAATACGAGCGCTCCTTCGCAGCCTACGGCATCAGTCTCCGCTTCCAACCCGAGGCCCTCCGCCGCCTTGCCGCACTGGCGCGGGACGAAAAAACCGGCGCACGCGGCCTCATGACCGTCCTCGAACGCACCTTCCGCGACCTCAAATTCCGCCTCCCCTCCACCAAAATCCGCTCCATGAACATCACTCCAGAAACAGTGGAAAACCCTGCGGCAGCCTTGAAAAAACTCCTGACGAAATCGAAATAAGATCAGCTTTAAGTCCGACATTCAGGTGAATTGCATCGAATCTCATTCTCGAGCCATTTCGCTGGTCATCGAATGGGCGGCCCAACATTTGACTGAATTGGAATCATGCTGGAACTTGGCAAGAGATATGAAGCCAATCCCAAAAATCTCTCCATTGCAGTAAGAAAGTATGAACAAATTATTAAATGAAAAATCCTTCCGCCTTGTCTCTGCGAACTGGCTCCAAGATTTCATTGTGCATCTTGAGTTTGAAGATGGTAAGGAATTTGACTTGGATTTAAGTTTGGATCTTAACAGCATTCATGGGCCTCTTGTTGACCCCTTGAGAGATAAAAATGTTTTCTCCAAGCTCCGTGTGGAGTATGGCGCCTTGGTTTTTCCAACCGGATTGGACTACGGGGCTGATGTTTTAAGATGCTGGTGTGAAAATGGTTCCGTTTCAGATCAAGAGCAGACAGACTTGATGGCGGCCCAATACCTTTTCTTGAGTCACCCATCTTCTTGCGCGGCATAACTTGCCCTAAAACGGTAAAGGCACGAGCCTTAAACGCAAAGCGCGATGGATCGTCCGCAACGCGTAATGCCGCACCCGCAACGCCCGCCGCATCGCATCCAGAGCCTCCTGACTCCGCTCTGCCCCCGGCGCGGCAGCGCCCAGCGAATCCCCAGGGTAGGGATGGCTCGCCGAGCCGTCCGACTTCCATGGCGACTCCATTCCATTCACTCGATCATTGCCCCCCCCCTCCCCGTGCCCCGTGTGTCCTCGGTGGTCGATCCTGCCGAGTTTGGCTTCAACCGGAATTTCGGCAGAACTAACCACAGAGCGCACAGAGAACACAGAGGATGATCTGTTTATGATTCGATGTGGTTGAAAAAACTTGTGTGATATCAAACAACAGCCAACACCTTTCCTGTAAATTGACTCGCTCGCGCTCACCCGGTGGGCTGCCTTCGGCAGTCTTTCTCTGCTGCGCTCCAATTCTCTCCATTCTGTCCTCCTTTCTAAAAATCCGTTTTCGGGTTCAAACAAAAATCCGAACGTTCCAGTCCAGCAAATCGCCAACTCTTCGGGACTTCTGGCATGCTTCCTGTTGGTTCCGATTCGCGGGCAGGAGGAATGCCGAAAGTAAGCAGGGATAGGCTGCTGGGGATTTTATCAAAAAATGAAATTTCGCCTTTGACACTGCCCGTGGTATCATATATGGTGCCGTCGTGATTCGAGCCGTGATCGACACGAATGTGGTTGTTGCTGCCTTACGGTCATCTTCAGGTGCCAGTCATGAGATATTAATGGTAGCCGACAAGGGTGATTTCGAGGTTGCGCTGTCCGTTCCGTTGCTTGCGGAATATGATGATGTTTGCCATAGGACAGAAAGCGGGATTTCCATTCCCACCTCGGCTGTGGACGACGTGATCAACCGGATCGCACAGATATCCCGTCAGCAGACCATCCACTATCTATGGCGTGGCATCCTTCCTGATCCCAAGGATGACATGGTTTTAGAAGTGGCGGTTGCGGCTGGAGCTTCGCATATTATCACATTTAACCACAAGCATCTCAAACAAGCCTCGGAGTTTGGGATTACTGTCGTCACACCGTCCGAGTTTTTAAATCTGTTATGAGCACTCTAAGTCTTAGAATTCCGGATTCGCTTCATCGAACGCTAAAGAGCGTGGCTGAACACGATGGCGTTTCTATCAACCAATTTGTCAGTCTTGCTGTTGCTGAGAAGCTTTCCGCCTTACAAACTTTGAACCTTATCGCAGAGAAAGCGGCCAAAGGTTCCCAAAAAAGCTTTATCCAAGCCATGTCCATGGTTCCAGCCGGAGAGGTGGTGGAAGGAGACGAGATTCCCTATGGATATCAGCGGGAAACACGTCGGACCAATGAAAGAAAATGAATCCTGACCAGAAGTTCCTGACGGCCGACTGGCAACGACTCCAAAAACAACCTTGCCGCCACCTAGGGAATTTCGCTTGACTCTGCCCGCAGCGCTGCAGCGCCCAGCGAAACCCCAGGGTCAGACTTCCAAGGCGAATCCATTTCATTAACTCGATGTTTGGCCAACAACCCCTCCGTGCTCTCCGTGTCCTCGATGGTCAATCCTGTTGAGTTCGCCTTCAACCGGAATTTCGGCCCCACCCGCCCATACCGATCTTCGCCCCACGACCACCCTACCATCTCGCCTATAAAAACATCCAGTGCCATCCGCGCCTGCTCGCGCGCAAAATCCTGCGCCGAACCGCCGACCGGCAGCAACTCCAAAAACAACCTTGCCGCCACCTCGGGAGTTTCGCTTGACTCCACCCCCGCGCTCCGACAGAACTTCAAAAACCACCCCAAATGAACGCTCCATCAATACAGCGTCTTCTCCGCAACCTTCAACCCTCGCCCCTCCACCATCCGCACCACCCACGCCTTCGGATGCTCCATGTTTTGTGTTGCCTCCAAAATCCGATAAATCCTCCGATATATTGATTCACCCATCCCTTCGCTGCCTCGCAAGTCCCGCATTCTCATTATCTCGGAAAAATCACCGTTGACCTAGTTAGTAAATCCGTTGGCAGTTGAGTGTCTGCGGGCGCGAACCGGGTGGTCTCCCACAAAAAAGCAGCAGGGAACTTAGCGAGAGCCTGCCGCCTGTAGAGCAATAAAACGACTCTTCAATGATGGCTTTTGGATTTTAGGAAACGATAGCAAACCGGCCTGTCTTGTGACTCAGTTTTTAGGAGTTTTGGGCGTCTTTGTTACTAGTGGCACTTTACCCTAAAACCAGCAGAGCCTTTTCTGGTGGGGCTCAGAAAGGAAAATGAGGCGAGGGTCGGAATCGAACCGACGAATACAGCTTTTGCAGAGCCGTGCCTTACCACTTGGCTACCCCGCCGCAACAGAATGTTTTTTATATACAACCTGAGAGGCGGGGTGACAACTGATTCTTTTAATCAGTGTTGGTTTTCAACTCGCGGATTGGATTGTGAAATTGCAAGGAGCAGGGATTTCGGGTGAGGTTCTGCATGTATGCAAAATCGACACGCGCAGGAACCAACGGCCTTTTCAAACAATGCTGCTGCGGGGTTGTTCTACGATGCGGAAATTCAGCTTGCGAGGGAATTGATCGCCGATGGCCAGTCGCATCTTTTTTCCGATTGGGATGAACCGGGCGTCAGCGATCACGAGAAGCGGCAATTCATGGCGGCCTTGCTCAATGCACACCTCGCCTACCCTGGCGGATTGACGGCCTACACTCGGAATGCGCGCCTACTGCTTGCAGAAGCCGCCTCAGGCGCGAATCCCTTTGATGGCTGCATGCCGGCGCAACCCGACTTGGTTGACCTTTCCTCATTCGGGCCGGACTACGACGCGGCCGAAGCCGAGGGGCTGAAGTGCTTCGCTGAATCGGCTGTGATTCTGGTCGCTGGCGGTCTTGGTGAGCGCTTGGGCTATCATGGCATCAAACTCGATATCCCCGTGGAGGTCACTGAGACGACGAGCTACCTGGCCCACTACGCCTCGGTGATCAAAGCGGCATCGAGTCGTTTGGGCCGCGCGATTCCTCTGATCATTATGACGAGCCGCGATACGGATGAGGGCACGCGCGCCACGCTCGCCGCGAATAAAAATTTCGGCCTACCGGAAGGACAAATCACAATCCTTCGTCAGGAACTCGTTCCCGCACTCTCGGACATGAAGGCCAGCCTGGCATTGGAGAAAAAATATGAACTCCTTTTGAAGCCACATGGCCACGGCGATATCCACACGCTTTTGCACACGAGCGGGACAGCCAAAAAACTGGCCCAGTCCGGCGTGCGCTACCTCCTTTTCATTCAGGACACAAATGGCCAGGTCTTCAATGCCGCGCTCGCTGCAATCGGGGTTTCCGAACAGCGCGGCTACGACTTCAATTCCATCGCCGTGAACCGCATTCCCGGCGAGGCTGTGGGCGGGATCGCCCGCCTCGTGAGAAACGGAGCGCCGGATCTGACGATCAATGTCGAATACAACCTCCTCGATCCCCTTCTCCGCGCCACGGTTAGCCCCGAGGGCGATGTGCCGGACGAAAAGGGTTTTTCGAAGTTTCCCGGGAATATCAACCTCCTCATCGTTCGGCTGGCCCCTTACCTGAAAGTCCTTGAGTCCTCCGGCGGAGTCGTAGCGGAGTTTGTGAATCCCAAGTTCTCCGACGGAACCCGCACCAGTTTCAAAAAACCAGCCCGCTTGGAAACACTCATGCAGGACCTGCCGAAAAACTTCACGTCGGGCGAAAAAGTGGGCGTGACGGTATTTGATCGCGTCTGGTGCTTCAGCGCGTGCAAAAACAACCTGGTGGACGCGGCGCAAAAGGTCGCTCAAAACGGCCCGCCAGAGAGCGCATCCAGCGCGGAAAATGATTTCTACGAGGCGGGGCGCGTCAAGCTGCGAGCGGCAGGAATGCTCGTCGAGGATAGTCCCCGCCAGATGCTGCGAGGCGTCCCCTTCACCACCGGCCCGCGCGTTATCCTGAAGCCTTCATTTGCCCTGACGCTCGCGGATGTGCGGGAAAAAATTCAAGGCGGCCGCATCTCTGGCGACGCCACGCTCATCCTTGAAGGCGATGTGCGCTTGGAAAATGTGACAATCCCCGAGGGGGCCTCGCTCGTAGTCCATGCAAACGAGAACACCCCGAGTTCGCTGAAAAATTTCGTCGCAACATCGGCCTCGCATTTTGTCATCCAACCTCTCACCGATGAGGAAATGCAGTCGGAGACAGTCCCAGAGTATCTAAGAATTCGCGGCTACCGAATTGTCAAAAGCGCGGAGATTTCTTAATACGTGCCCGATTCATTTTCTTTCTCTCAAAAAAACGATACCTTCAGATATCAACCATTCGTAGATAGAAACCAAAGACCTTACTCAATTTATGTCCACCGAATCCCAATGCCCCTTCAACCATGGTCAACTCCTTGCGAAATCTGCCGGCGGCGGCACGACCAACCGCGACTGGTGGCCGAACCAACTCAATGTTCGCATCCTGCACCAGCACACATCGAAATCCGATCCGATGGATGCAGACTTCAACTACGCTGAGGAATTCAAAAGCCTCGACCTCGCCGCGTTGAAGAAAGACCTAACCGAACTCATGACCGATTCGCAGGATTGGTGGCCTGCGGATTTTGGAAACTACGGCCCGTTTTTCATCCGCATGACCTGGCATAGCGCCGGCACCTACCGCACCGGTGATGGACGCGGAGGCGGCGGAAATGGCAGCCAGCGCTTCGCTCCTCTCAACAGCTGGCCAGACAATGGCAATCTCGATAAAGCGCGCCGCCTGCTGTGGCCGATCAAACAAAAATACGGACGCAAAATCTCTTGGGCCGACTTGATGATCCTCACTGGCAATGTGGCCTTGGACTCGATGGGTTTTAAAACCTTCGGCTTCGCCGGCGGACGCGCCGACATCTGGGAACCCGAAGAGGACATTTACTGGGGCACCGAGGGAAAATGGCTTGAGGACAAGCGCTACACTGGCGACCGCGAATTGGAAAACCCTCTCGCCGCTGTGCAGATGGGCCTCATTTATGTGAATCCCGAAGGCCCGAATGGCAACCCCGACCCGATCGCCTCAGCGCGGGATATCCGCGAAACATTCGCTCGCATGGCGATGAATGACGAAGAAACAGTCGCTCTCATCGCGGGTGGACACACCTTCGGCAAAACACACGGCGCAGGCGACGCCAAGCATGTCGGCCCCGAGCCCGAAGCGGCACCCATCGAGGAGCAAGGCTTCGGATGGAAGAGTAGCTTCCGATCAGGAAAAGGTGAAGACGCCATCACCAGCGGCCTCGAAGTGACCTGGACGCAAGCGCCGACCCAGTGGAGTAACTATTATTTTGAAAATCTCTTCGGCTTTGAGTGGGAACTCACCAAGAGCCCAGCTGGCGCGAACCAGTGGATCGCCAAGGATGCCGAGGCAACCATTCCGCATGCCTACGACAAGTCGAAACGCCTTGTGCCGACCTTGCTCACGACCGACCTCGCCCTGCGTTTTGATCCGGCCTACGAAAAAGTCTCACGCCGCTTCATGGAAAATCCCGACCAGTTTGCGGACGCCTTCGCCCGTGCTTGGTTCAAGCTCACGCACCGCGATATGGGCCCACGCTCGCGCTACCTCGGAGCGGATGTTCCCGCCGAGGAACTCATCTGGCAGGACCCGATTCCCGCAGTGAACCATCCGCTCGTCGACGCAGCGGATATCACCGCGCTCAAAGTCAAAGTCCTCGCAGCGGGACTCACGGTTTCCGAACTCGTCAGCACTGCATGGGCATCTGCCTCCACATTCCGCGGCTCTGACAAGCGCGGTGGAGCCAATGGCGGCCGCATTCGCTTGGCTCCCCAAAAAGATTGGGAAGTCAACCAACCCGAGCAACTCGCCAAGGTCCTTAAAACCCTTGAAGGCATCCAAGCTGAATTCAATACCGTCCAGTCCGGCGGCAAGAAAATCTCGCTCGCCGACCTCATCGTTCTCGCCGGTTGCGCGGGCGTCGAGCAAGGAGCCAAGAATGCCGGCCACGAGCTGACCGTGCCATTCACTCCCGGCCGTATGGATGCCTCGCAGGAGCAGACCGATGTCGATTCCTTCGCTGTCCTGGAGCCAGTGGCTGATGGCTTCCGCAACTACCAAAAGAAAAGATTCTCGGTAACAGGCGAGGAGCTTCTCCTCGACAGAGCGCAACTGCTCAAACTCACCGCGCCCGAATTGACCGTGCTCATCGGAGGTCTGCGCGCCCTGAACGCCAATTTCGAAAATTCCCGCCTCGGCGTGTTCACGAAGCGCCCCGGTGCTCTCACGAATGACTTTTTCCTGAATCTCCTCGACATGGCAACCGAATGGAAACCCGTCTCGAAGGATTCCGATGTCTTCGAGGGACGCGACCGCAAGACCGGCGACCTGAAGTGGAACGGCACACGCGTTGATCTCATCTTCGGCTCAAACTCTCAACTCCGCGCCGTAGCCGAAGTCTACGCAACAGCCGATTCCGAGAAAAAGTTCGTCCAGGATTTCATTGCCGCCTGGAACAAGGTCATGAACCTCGACCGCTTCGACCTCGTGTAATCACTGAAGCCAGAAAAGCACCTAGAGCCGACTCCGCTTGGAGTTCCG
>Ga0114973_10004141_pt1 | contig 10127 bp, 7 predicted proteins | sample M_140807_MF_Meta_FD_87025 | JGI IMG/M metagenome (GOLD analysis project Ga0114973, IMG submission 87025) | Freshwater microbial communities from Lake Montjoie, Canada to study carbon cycling - M_140807_MF_MetaG | ecosystem: Environmental > Aquatic > Freshwater > Lake | place: Lake Montjoie... | reverse complement strand
TTGGATTTTTATAAAATAAAAGTTGAATAAATTTGATTAATGTTCAATAAAAAATATATTTTATAAAAATTGATTATAATATATAAAATATGTTTTAATATAATATATGACAACAATTGTAGATACAAATTTAGAACAACGAAAAACTAGTAAAACAAGTCAAATGGAGGAGAATACGGAAACTATGATGTCAAAGAGTATGACAAAAACGACTTATAAAACCGGAAAATACACCAGTGAGCAAAAATCCGCGACATCAACGCAATCTCCACAAGTTCTATTTGAAAAAATGGTTGGAAAATTTATGGAAAACAAACCGTACGAAAAACAGATTGATATGAATCATGAGTTAGAAGTACGTTTTGGTACGCGAGGAATCAAACCATTGACTAAAATTGATTATAACAATGTGATTCAAAAACTGAAATCTCTAGGATTTTCAAGTGCGAATGAGGAAGGAGCCTATATGTTACGTATTCAGAGTGAGTTTTTAGATCCGGTTACAGGAACGTTTAAGATATCAAACAATATAAGAACTGAGATACGAGGTTTTCAAGTAATTCAAGAATATTGTAAGCACAATGATTTGAATAAAATATTAAAATCGGATTATTATTCAGGAAATAATGTAGATTTTCATAAAAAATCGCTTTATAAAACAGAAAAAGACAGTTACTTTCCGGTTAATTTTGACGATTTCAACTTTAGAGTATCTTATCAAACAGAAGAACGATTGCGATCCTCAAACCCAATTATTCGTTCTTTGACTGAATCCTGGGAAAAAAGTAAAAAAGTGTTTCGTTTTATTAATCGTGTAAGTTTTTCACACCCCGACATACCCATTATGGTGGATCTAAGTATTGTAAAAAATTCAACAACGATTATTACCAATAATGGTCGAAAATTCATGAAACCTGTGTACACTACCGCTGAATCTGGTGTTTTTGAAAATGCTGAGGTATATGAGGTTGAATTGGAGGTGAATAATAGTCAGGTTGGACCAGGAACGCCGTATAATAATCCTGGCGCGTTGTTGGCAGGAATCAGAAAAGCAATTAAATTTGTTTTAATGGGATTACAAGGAACAAATTATCCAATTTCTTATCCTGAACAAAATGATATTTTACACGAATACATGAAAATGATACACGTGGAAAATTACAATCCAGATAAACGTATTTATACTTCTGATTTTATTGGACCTTCATCCAACACATTACAATTAGAAAATGTGCTCCCTGTAAACAAAAATACTACGAATTTTATAAGTATTTGTAAAGATTATTGTGTCACTGAAAAAGCGGATGGTGAGCGTCATATGATGTATATCTCAAAAAAGGGAAAAATATATTTGATTAATAATCGTATGAAACTTATATTTACTGGCGCCGAAACAGAAAACATAGAAACGTTTCATTCGTTACTGGATGGTGAAATCGTACTACACGATAAGAATGGCAAGTTTATTAATTTGTATGCTGCGTTTGATATTTATTTCAAGAATGGAACTGATGTAAGAAAATACGGATTTATTCCAAAATCGGAGGAAGAATTAAAGACAAAATATAGATTACCTATTTTGAATAATTTGATTAAAGAGTTGAAACCGCATTTTGTGATTACAGGTCAAAGTCAAAATTCAAAAGAAAAAACGGTAAAGAAAGAATTGGGGTTATCACCTATACGCATTGAATGTAAAAAATTCTATAGCTCGACCATGTCAAGGAAGAATATAAATGGGCCCATTACTATATTTAACTTGTGTAAGACGATCATAGAAAAAGAAAAAGAGGGATTGTTTGAATACAATACAGATGGTTTGATCTTTACACCCGAAAACATGGGCGTAGGTGCGAATAAAATCGGTGATGCTGGTCCTCTGAAAAAGATTACCTGGGATTATTCTTTTAAATGGAAACCACCACAATACAACACGATTGACTTTTTGGTGACGACTGAAAAAGAAAACGGGGTTGACCGCGTAACAACTATATTCCAAGAAGGCACAAACACGAACAATACGAATCAACTGAATCAATACAAGACACTTGTTCTTCGTTGCGGTTTTAATGAACGAAAAGATGGGTTTTTAAATCCTTATCAAGATATGTTGGACGATAAAATACCTAGTTTTAGTCAGTCTGGTTCAAGACTTGAAAATGAAAAAGAATATTTACCTGTGCGATTTTATCCTACAAGTCCACCTGATAATATGGCAGGAATATGTAATATTATGCTTGATAAAGACGAGACCGGCGTATACCAAATGTTCACGGAGGAAAGAGAAGTATTTACTGACAATACGATTGTAGAATTCAGGTATGAAATGGATAACAAATCAACTTGGAGATGGATTCCATTGCGTGTTCGTTATGATAAAACTGAAGAATTGCGTCAAGGTATGCCAAATTTTGGTAATGCGTTTCATGTTGCCAATAGTAATTGGTATTCCATTCATAATCCAGTCACAGAAGAAATGATAAGCACCGGTAATCATATTCCGGCGGAAATTGTCGACGAAGACGTGTATTACAATCGCACGGGAGTAAAATCTCAATTGACTGTTGGATTACGCGATTTTCACAATTTGTTTGTAAAAAAATCCCTCATAGTGGGTGCGTCCAAAAAGGGAAATACATTAATCGATTATGCGTGTGGAAAAGGTGGTGATTTTCCCAAATGGATCAAGGCAAATTTGTCTTTTGTATTTGGAATAGATATTTCAAAAGATAATTTGGAAAATCGTATCGATGGCGCATGTGCGAGATATTTAAATTACAAGAAAACCATCAAGTCAGTACCAGATGCGTTATTTGTGAATGGAAATAGTGGTGCTAATGTAAGATCTGGTGCGGCAATGTTGAATGACAAGGCGATCCAAATTACGCGCGCGGTTTTTGGCGATGGTCCAAAAAATGAGGATAAATTGGGTAAAGGTGTTTATAAACAATACGGCAAGGGCGATGACGGTTTCAATGTTTCGTCGTGCCAATTTGCGTTACACTATTTCTTTGAAAATCAAGTGACGTTTCAAAATTTCATGAGAAATGTTGCTGAATGTACAAAATTAGGCGGATATTTTATTGGCACATGTTATGATGGTAAAAGTATATTCAATATGTTGAAAAATAAACAGCCAGGAGAAAGCGTGGAAATATACAATGGCGACAATAAAGTGTGGGAGGTTAGAAAAGAATATGACGATACTGATTTCTTGGATGATGTGACCAGTCTTGGATACCAAATAAATGTATATCAAGAATCAATCAACAAAATGTTTCCCGAATATTTGGTCAACTTTGATTACATGGAACGAATGATGGAAAACTATGGATTCAAATTATTGACTAGAGATGAGGCGAAAGAACACGGATTACCAAACGGTAGTGGAATGTTTAATGAATTATTTGTATTGATGGAGGAAGAGGCTAAACGTAACCGTTCAAATTTAAAACAAAATGAATATGGTGATGCTTTACATATGAATTCATACGAGAAAAAAATATCGTTTTTGAATCGTTATTTTATATATAAGAAAATCTCAACAGTCAATGCTGAAAAGATATCCATTGAATTAATTGAACAGGGTGTCGATGAAAAAAGAAAATCCAAAAAAAGCACAAGTACTAGTTCAAGCAAACCAATTTCATCATTGTCGTCAAAGTCGTCTTCATCGTCTGTTAAAAAGACGAAGGCTACAAAGGCCACTACTGAAACAAAAAGTAAAAAAAATGTAACGAGTAAAATCACAAGTTCAAAACCAAAAATTCGAAAATTAAATAAAGTGTTGATTTTGGACGATACAAATGAAACAATACAAAGTGAACCTGTTATGAATGTGGATTTGGATTTGGAAAATGATGTAGAAAAATCTCTTATAGAAAAAGAAATAACAGTTAGACCAGAAATAAATCGAGGAGAAGAAAGAGAAAAAATACAAATAGACCAAACATCTGTTGTTGATAAAACAGAAATTCCAATAGAAATATTACAAAAAGAAGAACCTGAAATGATTACTAATGCTAATACAGAAGTAAAACCAAGTGAAACGAATGTGACAAAAGAAACAAAAAAGTCCTCGGTGAAAAAGAAAAAGGTTACACTTTTAATTGAAGAATAAAATAAAATGTAATTGATTCGCTGAATTGACTTAAATGTAAAATAATTATAATATATAATACAATTATTAATTGAATATGAATTATTATATATTACCAAAAAAAAACGATAAAATATTGATAAATATAAAAACTACAAGTGATGAAAAATTAGAACCATTTGTTTCAACATCAGTGTTTCATTATTTAAATGTTGTTCTGAGGCAAATTGAAGAAATAAAAAATAAAGATGATAATATTAATTACGATTTAATTTATAAAATTTCCAATCCATATGAATTTATATTTTCAAATGTTCCGGGATTAAAATATTCGGTAAGTAAATTGAAACCTTTAAACAATATTTTTTATATTTTCATGGAAATACTGATAAATTTTAATATATTGGATTTTTTCAATGGAAGTGAAATAAAAACATTTTTTTATGGAAAAAATACAAATTCGACAATAGATTGTATGAATATGTTAAGAGAAGATTATAATGATACATATCATTTTCAAAGTGAAATTACCCCAATTACATCAGAGGATTTAAAGTCTACCGAAAAAAAATCGTTTGATTTTATGTTTTTTGAATTGAAAAATTATATAAATGAAGATCAAACAAATGACTATATTATAACCATGATTCGTTGTTTACAAAGAATACTCATTTACCAAAAAAAGAATGGTATTTGTGTAATCAAATTAAATAATTTATTTTATAAACCAATGATTGATATCTTGTATATATTGACAAACTTATACAGCAAAATATATATAGTAAAAATGAATACTACAAATATTGTAAATGGTGAAAGAATCATTGTTTGTAAAAATTTTATTCAAAATGATGAATATTGGGTTGAACACGATTCAATTAAATATTTGGGGTTAGCGAATGATTTACAATTACAACTTGAAAATATAACTAATAATGGTTTACTTATTGAATCAATCATAGATAATAAATTACCGTATTATTTTATAAATAAGATTGAGGATTCAAATATAAATATCGGTCATTCGCAAATTGAACAATTGGATTTAATTCTATACATGATTAAAAATAAAAACCGTGATGACAAAATTGAAACTATTAAAAAAAACAACATCATTAAATGTGTTCAATGGTGTGAAAAATATAAAATTCCATATAATAAATGTATTGATAAGATAAATATTTTTTTACCCTGTGTGAATTATATTGCCGAAACGATTGAAGATATTGAGAATGATGATGAAATTCTTTCAAAAATTTTAAGAAATCACGATATCATAAATGATGATGAAAATATTTAACTCCAATTTAACTCCAATTTGTACTAATACCATTATTAGCAACGGTAGGTCCGGCACTGAGATTTCCCAGGTTTATAACCGCTTTTGACAAGAAATCATTCGACTTTTTGAAACAAGTTTTTGGGTTGTCTTGTTGTTTATACATGAATGGATAATATGGATTTGGTACACATTTTGGAGTCTTGGTTTTGTAAATAAGTGGAGTATATGGTTCACCTCCAGGATTTGCGTATACAGTAGAAAATCCAGCGCCTTTTAATACATTGTTTTGGTAAACATTTTTCTCAATAGTGGTTAAACCAAGTTTTAATGTTCGTGTACTACTAGATACGCCACCTTGTACTGCGAATTGAGGATTACTTGGTTTATACACCACCAATTTACAACCACGTGGATTACTTGGTCCATTGAGTGATACGCCTAAATAAGGATTTAATATAATATTTTTGAATACTTGGTTTGCTTGTGCCGAATTTCCTGATGGTAATGTATTCAAAAAATTGACATATTCTGCGATTGTTTTTATGCTTAATGTATTAAAATAGGCAATATCTGTGTCACTTAATGTTCCGTCACTATTCATAATTTCATAAGCAAATATAATTAGATCGGCCTCCGTAAAATCATTTAACCCGGTATTTGGATAACAATTACCAACATATAAATTGGTTGAACTATAAGGACTTCCCGGTTTCACAAATTTTGTTAAACTTTCAACCGTGGAATTGTTAATGAGATTTTCCGTTCCAGAATAGAAATTGAAAATACGTTGGTCATATGTTTGACAACGGTTTTCACGATATTGTTGAAGTGTTGTGTAATAATTCTTTTTCAAATTTGTGCTTGCCGGGCGGACTCTGAGTAGCGCCTTTCTTTGTTCATTACAGCAGTTTTGGGGTGTTTGACAAACAGGGAGTGGATTATTTGTTAAATAGTATTCGGGGTAATAATTTGTTACTAAACCAATTCCTTTACAGTTGATACAGTCCTTGTCAAGTTGAGCGGTTTCATTTGTTTCATCAATTGGGTTTTGCTTTACGGAATATTGTCCAGGATAATCAATGGTTTGTCTAATTAAGGATGATGAGGTTGAAGACCTTACTTGACGGTTAGGATCTATTTGTATATATTGGCTTGGGTTATTGGGGTTGGTGACTATAATTGGAGTGGGTGGATTGGTGGTTGTTCCTTTACGGTATTGCCATTTTTGTGGTCTTGGTAAGCCAAAACCGGTGGGATAAATATTCGTAGGATCTTTATTTGTTAAAGGACGAATATTACCGGATGTGATTGCTGCTGGATTGCTATACATTCCAGAACCTTTCCAAGTGACATATCCGCCTACATTTGATCTATTATTATAAGAACCCATTCCTTGTGGGAGAGGAGATGTTAAAGTTGTCATTATTTATATATAAATATATAATATTTTTCTTTAGATAATATAATATATGTTGATTGAAATATTAATCATATTCTTTACAATCATTATTTTTTATGAAATTTTTAATGATGCTTTTTCTATTTCAAAACATTTTGTAATGTATGAAAATTTTGCGAGTAAAGCAAATAATTCTTTACCAGACCAAAATAATAAAAATGTTGGAGAATTACAAAAAGTTTTCGGTAACCAAGATATGACAATCAACGATATAAATAGTAAATTATCTAAATTGAATGATAATATGAATATTCTAAATCAAAAAATAAAAGCAAAATCAGATGTTGGTTTACAAAAATATAACGAAATTACTGAAGGAGAAGATGTAGACATTAATAATACTGAAAATCTTTGATTTTGATTTTTATCATAAATAAAATTTTTATAATTGATATTCTATATTCTTTTTCTTTAGAATATATAATATATGTTGATTGAATTATTAATTTTATTATTTATTATTATTATTTTTTATGAAATTTTTAATGATGGTTTTAATAATAATGTTTTACATGAAGGATTCGCATCAAAAATATCAAATTATAATTCAAAAGCAACAACTTTTAATTCAGCCGTATCTTTTGCTCAAAAAGTATCAGAATCTAACGCAAAAGCTGATGCTAAGGAAAAAGCGGATGCTAAGGCAAAAGCGGATGCTCAAGCAAAAGCTGAAGCTAAGGCAAAAGCTGAGGCTAAGGCAAAAGCGGATGCTAAGGCAAAAGCGGATGCTAAGGCAAAAGCAGATGCTAAGGCAAAAGCGGATGCTAAGGCAAAAGCGGATGCTGAACAAAGAAAAAAAGCTAAAAAATCCAAATCAACGCCAACACCGGCAAAACTTGATACTCAGGTAAACTCTTACATGATATTATCAGAAAAAAACGCAGGTCAAATTTTATTATTAAATGACCAATACAAATCACAAAATAATTCAATTAATGATATAAAAAAATATATGACAAAATTATTTGATGATGTAGAAACATTAAATGACCAAATAAAAGCAATTTCTTAAAAATATCATGGATTAGAATAAATTATATTGTATATATAATATTTTTTTATTTTATATATTATTTTCTTTAGAAAATATATGTCAATTAAAATTTTATTTTTATTATTTATTATAATTATCTTTTATGAAGTTTTTAATTATGCTTTTAATAATAATTTATATGAAGGTTTTGCATCAAAAATTAAAATAAAACCACCACCAAAACCGAAACCACTACCAAAACCGAAACCACTACCGAAACTCAAACCACTACCAAAACCGAAACCACTACCGAAACTCAAACCATTGGGGTCAAATAAAAAAAAAAGTAGTTCCAAACCCTCGACACAAACAGTTAAAGCATCAAGTAAGAGTGAATCCTTTACCGATATAAATGAAGCACAACAAAGTTTATTAGGTCCAGATTATCCATATTGGAAAAACATTAAAAACCCCGAACAACTTGGAATGTCGGACAAAGGAACTATAGAAGTCATGACTAAAGATGTAAATGGTTTAATTAGTTATATTGAATTGCTTGTCACTGGTAAAAGTAAAGCCAGCGCAACTGGACAGCCTTTAGGAAATAAATTCTTTTTAAACACTGGCGCAAGTTGTCTAGACTCTAGCACAAAAAAAGAAGTTGATCGTTATATTTACATTAACAATGTGCCAAAAGGTAATATCCCTTTTATATCATACGGTATGGGAACAAATTTCAAGGAATTCAAGGGTTTAATCCCAGGAACAATGAGTTCGCTCAATACATTAAATCCAATGACTGTTATACAAGGATTTACCGAAGGTTCTATGCCCGAATGTAAAAAAATTACTCTTGAAACAATAGATACGAAAAACAAAAAATCCAAGGAAACTCATTATATTACAGTTTCTGATTTGAATGTAATGGATCCTTGTGATTTTCCTGATAAGAAAAATCCGGAAACGAAACAAAAATGTAAAGAAATATTTACCAATATGAGCGAATCTGAATTTGGTTATGAATTGCCATTGCCAAGAGACCCCATTGTACAATTATATTTTGCGGCATTGGGAATACTTGGTATTTATATTATTTATAAAATCATGGAAAAAAATAGATAAAATCTATTCTTTAATATATTTTGGAATTATTTTTAAAAATATATTAAATCAGTATAATTTTTATTTTATCTTTTTTTGGAGACTTTTTTAGCGTTTTTACGTGTGCTTTTCTTATTTCTTCTACGACGACGGGTTTTTCCACCTTCTGAATCACGCCACGTATTATTTATGTCTTCTTCTTCTTCTTCTTCCTCTTCCTGATTCATTCCAGTATTTTTAAATTTATCTATAAGTCCCTGTTCAAATACACTTGTATTTTTGGATGGTGATCCTGGAAGAGGTGGAGGTATATTAGAATTATCTACAGATTTTAATTTCACTCCTTCTTTTATTTGATCTAACATATTAATTGGATTTTTAAATGCTGGTGGTGGTGGTGGTGGCGTTGAATCTTCTATTATTTCAGATTTTTCTGTTGTTGTATCTTCCGTTGAAACTGTTGGATTTAAATATGGATTTGGTGTAGATGGTGGCGGTGGTATTACAAATCCAGCATCTCCTGGTCCAGGAGGAGGCGGTGGTATTACAAATCCAGCATCTCCTGGTCCAGGAGGAGGCGGAACAATACTAGTTTCTTCTGTTTCTGATGAAAGTAATGGATTTTCAATAACATCTGTTGTATTTTCATCAATTATTTTATTTTCTTTAATTGGTGTTGTTTCTGTTTTTTTATTACCAAACAAACTTCCAAAACCCCAACTCGTTTTTTTTGGTAAACTAGTATTTTCATCACCAATTCTATTAACTTCTGGAGGGGTCTTATCAGTAACCTCTTTCAAACATATATCACCACCTTTAAATCTTCTAGAATATCTTGTATGTCTTATTGTTTTTTTATGTTTTCTACTATGTTTTTGATGTTGTTTCTTAATTTTATTTCTTTTCATAGTTTTTCTCATTCTTATCTTTACCATAAATTATTATATAATATATAATAATATAATAATTCAAATGTTAACTTTTAAATTAAATCATGCGATATAACTGAAATGCTGCTAAACCACCTGCTAATTCAGCAACAATATATGGTATAATATCACCTGAAGCTAATTTACCACTCGCAAATAAAGCAAGAGTTACCGCAGGATTGAATGAGCCACCAGAAATTGATCCACCGATTAAAATCGCTACTGCTAATGCCGCACCGATCGCCAAGTAATTTCCAGTTGTTAATACAATGAAAACCAAAAAC
>Ga0114973_10004139_pt1 | contig 10129 bp, 12 predicted proteins | sample M_140807_MF_Meta_FD_87025 | JGI IMG/M metagenome (GOLD analysis project Ga0114973, IMG submission 87025) | Freshwater microbial communities from Lake Montjoie, Canada to study carbon cycling - M_140807_MF_MetaG | ecosystem: Environmental > Aquatic > Freshwater > Lake | place: Lake Montjoie... | reverse complement strand
TCGACAAACTGATGATCCAGCTTAAACAGCGAATATTAGGTCGTTAACCGAAAAGATAGACATTAGTCTAGATTGATTCGTCAATGGCGATATCATACCCTTCATGACAAGGTGAACGAACCAATATGGCCCGTACATCCGGAGGCTTGAGGAGATAACCAATGCGTCGTTACAGCGAGGCCGTCTAGCGGAAGGCTTCTGCGATGCATTGGGCGTATGTGAGTAAGCGGATGAGCCAGCCGCACAGGCAGAGGGTGGCTCGGATTAGGAAGGTTTGGCGGTTGTAGGGTGGAGTGGTGCCGTCATCTGAGAAGGAGCCAAAAGGCTGGAGTGCAGCCGACAAATTCACGGTGGTGCTGGAGAGGGCCGGGTTGAACGCCACAGAGCTCAGTGCCTACTGCAGGGATCGGGAGCAATTTCGTGAGCAGGTGAGCCGTTGGCGGCAGGCAACCACATATGCTAACGCCAAGCTGGTGTTGAATATGGCATAGCAGAATGAGCTCGAAAAGCTCCGCGCTCAAGACCAGCGGGAGATCAAAGTTTACAAAAAGGAATTGCAGCGCAAGGAGAAGCCCCTGGCGTCGGCGGCGGCATTGCTGGTACTGCGAAAAAATGGGATGCATCTTGCTTGGAGGACGCGGTACGCTAACGAGCGTCGCGCAGCTCCTGAAGGTGATTGAGCTGATCGTCGAGGCAAATACCGCTGGTATCGGCCTGTGAGCGCCTGCGTTGAGATCGGGATTTGCCTGCGCACTTTCAAGCACTGGCGGATGGCCTTTCTGGGTGATCGGGACGGCAAGTACCGCTGTAAAAGCAGTCTTCGCCTGGTGCTCATCATCTATATCAGGAAGAACGCCCGCAGATCCTGCTAAACTATGATATGCTGCAGAAATATTTGTGACGGCTGGAACAGATCGTGCTGGCCCTCGCTGATCATGTTGAGGATGCCATCAAAGGCTTGCTGACTCACAAGAGATCCTATATGATTGATGTGTTACGTAAGGGTGATGTTCGACATGAATTAGTTCGTAGACTATGGCCACTAGTAACCAACCAAACTCAGAAAGACATAGTTACCATCAATGATCCATCAGCACATTCTAGCGGCTCCTCGTCCGGGCATGACCGAAGCCGAATTTCAGGACTATTGGCGGTATGTGCATGCATTGCAATATGCGGCGAAGATTCCACAGATACGAAAATACAAGGTTGATGCGCGGCTCAACGTTGGTTTTCAGCCTCAGGAACTTGCCTATGGAGGCGTTGCGGAACTCTGGATCGATGATGAAAAGGCTCAAGCAGCCTCTCTGCAGACACCAGAGTTTCTCCAGGGTGCAAAGCTTGACGAGCCTCGCTGGGCCGCCTCATGGCAGACAGTAGTCCTTGATACTGAGCCTCATGAGCTGGTGGCTGGAGAGCCTATTGATCGCGACGTTCCTGAGTACAAACTTCTACTTTTCATGAAGAGATCACGAGAGCTGTCAAGAGAGGAGTTCACCAACAGTTATCTTAGCTATTTTGCCAATAAGTTGAGCAGCCTCCCTCTGCTATCAGGAGCTTTAGGTTGTCTGATACGTGATCGGTTCTATGCTGAAGGTAATGAACCACCATTTGATGCTGTCACCCATCTCCGCTCAGAATCTTTGCTAACTCTCAAGCAAATGTTAGCCCAACCAAAAATGATCAGCCTTCTCAACCCCAGTGAACAATCTCTTACCGACCCCTGGGGGATAGTGACATTGGCCGTCAGATCTGAATGGATTTTGGGCCCTTAAGCCAGGCCATATCCCTAGTAATTCGATTAAAATCCATCCGTCCCAAACAGCTACGGACATCTCAAAACAAATCAGCAAGCTCGTCGAGGCACTTGGTTCAGTTGACATTAAGTCATTCCTGGAAAGCTTTTAGCCGAATTTAACTTTATCATTGCCACGGATACTTTGCAATTCAATGATCCACTTCGTTGGAGTCTTTGAAGGGCACGAGCAGAATGGCGAATTCATTAGGCTTCGCTACCAGACATGTACATATAATAAGCTTGAGATTGTTTCAGTAAACTCTGCCGGCTTTTCTGCCTTTTCGAAGATCAAGGAGGATGACTTATATAAGCACACTAATCATAAGTTCACATCTGATTGGCTTCATGTAATCCAATGCGGGCCCTAGTGACAGGTTGCCTCGTGGGAAATCTATGCTAATCTGAGCTCATTGGTGGAGATATTCAGTAAACAGCTCTCAGACATCCCTACGTGCAGTTGCCACTGATAATCTTGCTCCGGTCAAAGAGTTGCTTGAACAGGGCGCTGATGTAGATGCCCGTGATCCCTTAATAGTTGCCTAAGGAAAGGCAAATTCAAGGTCTTTAGTAACCAAGCAACGAAAACTTTCCAATGGTGTATGGACATCAAGATAACGGTACCACGTGGTTGCAAATGACCAACGTTCGGGATGGGTGACCATGATGATTGGATTGAGAAAGGACGAATCGCCAGATTTATTAGGACTTATTGTCCGCAATGAACGCCTACCAGTTCTGGCTTAACGTCACCTTCTAGCACTAAATTAATCAGATATGGCCCATCGGATGCCAGCATCCGATCTATTGCATTAGGAACTTGGGTTGGGCTCCACACGCGTTCAGCTTCCATGCCAAAACTCTTGGCAATGTCTTCAAACCTAATTTCAGGAAAAGAAAGATCAAATGAGGTTGGAAAATCTCTTCCAGAAATTCCGCGCTCTTTCCAGAACTGGGTTATGTTTGCTTGAAGCAAACGGTAAGACCTGTTTTGACAAACTACAAATTTTGTGTTAATTTTATGACGTACTGCAGTCCATAGGCATTGGATGGTGTACATGCTTCCCCCGTCACCCGAAAATCCAATTACAGTTCGGTCGGGATAGGCAGCTTTAGCGCCAATTGCACCAGGAAAACCAGTTCCCAGTGATCCACCTCTTGTCATTAATTTATCACCTGTTTTTGTGCCAGGAAGATGGCGGCCAAGCGGCGGTGAGTTGGTTAATGCTTCATCAAATAGGATTGAATTCTCAGGAAGCTTTTCAGACAATATTTTAAAGAAATAGCCGCTGGCCATGTAGGTTGTCTTGTCATCATATTTTTCAAACGGATAAACTGGAACGGTTTGGTAGATTTCATCAACATTGTTATTGACTACTGGAGAAGCTGCTTCAAGCTTTTCTTTCCTTGCATTGGCTGCCTTAATGTCGCTATACGTATAAACATTATTTAATATGGGTATAAGCTCCCGAAGAAAGGTGCCAGGTGACCCAACATATGAAACATCTACTCGATGATTCTTGGCAATATTTGATGGATCTACGTCTATGTGAATTACTTTGGTAGATGCCTTAAAGATTTCGCCAAGGTGCGGAAATACCTCCGGTAACAGGTAGCATCCTAGGGAAATGCAAAGATCACAGTCTTGCATCTTTGGCAAACTTGAACTTCCGAACATGTGTCCGGTACTACCATAATTCAAGAGATGATTGTCTGGAAAATTAACTTCACCACCATCTGCCGAATACACTTTTGCACCAATTGTTTCCGCAAGCTTGACTAACGGGGCGAGACCATTGGACCAGGCGATCCCATCACCAACAAGAATAATTGGGTTCGTTGCTGATTTAATGAGATCAGCACACTCAGATAAATTAGCGTGGGTGGGATGAATATCGTAGCTTGGAATATGTGCTGGGTAAATCTCTTCAGTTATTTCTGCATCAAGTATATCTTCGGGCAAGCACAAATAAACTGGTCCACATGGTGGTGTGCTTGCGACTTTAATTGCCCTCCTAACCATTCTCAGGAGGCTGGAAGGATGTTGAACCATTGCTGACCACTTGGTTACTGGCTCTGCCATGGCAACTAAGTCAGCTGCCATTTGCGCATCCATCGCCTGATATTTGATTCCTGAATCACCACCAATCACCACCAGAGGAGCGTTCCCCCTCTTGGCTTGGTAGAGGTTGCCAATGGCATTGCCAAGTCCAGGGGATGAGTGAATCTGTACTAGGGCTGGCTTAAGCCGGCTCCTTGCGTAGCCATCAGCGCACAAGACAGCAATCGATTCTTGAAGAGTCAGAATATATTTCATCTCTGGAACATCTTCCAAAGCATCAAGAAAACCTTGCTCGACTGTTCCTGGATTGCCAAACATGTGATCGATTCCATTCGCCAAGAATTGACGAATGATGGCTTCATGTCCTCTCATAAAATCCTCTTAACGGCACTGATGATGTGGGTATTTATTGTCGTTGACTACCAACCATAGCGAGTTAGTCCTTCTTCAAGAACTTTGACCATCAGTTCTCCAACAAGCGTCGAATCTTGTGTCGACCTTCCTGTTAGGAATGGGTAGTCTAGCACTGTTGAAAGGTTGTGTCCGACACCGCCATGGTATTGACCTGTGGGACCAACGGCATCACGCAAAATGTACTCAAGCGGGTAAAAAGGAGGACCAAAGTTTGCGCTTGTGTTCATGGGTTTGCCATCAAAATCATACATTTGAGCGAAACCAGTGTTCTCCTTGTAATCATACTCGCGCGCATGCCCTGTAACATGCTTGCCATCAATAATGCTTTTGCGATCCGTCCAATCGCGAGCAAACGCCAAACAAGTTACACAATAGCATTCTGCTGCAATTAACTTACCGCGATTAAGAAAACCAAGTATAAGTGTGTGAAGTCTTTCATTGTTGACCATATCTGCCATGGGCCCACTGCCTCCAGGCAACAGAAGAGCATCGTAGGGATCTACAAACTTCTTCCAAAATTCTTCTTTTAACTCATTGTATTCTGCCAGCTTTAGACCAAAGCTTGGCCCATTGAAATAAGGCATAAGTGGCAGCTGATCAGCCAAGCTTATAGGATTTGCCAATAGGTCTGAGTTGTTTATATCTGTTGTGCGCTTAGCGAAGTGTGCATCTGTCACTGATTTATTAAGGGGTGTATCCATAAAACCTTCTTCCATGCTAGGAGGCAAGGCGGGTGGCTTGCGTCCACAAGCAGTCATAAAATCTAATTGATAACCGGCATTGAGCAATACATCGTAAGGACCCACAAATTCCTCTCCCCAGTAACCCCATTCCGAAATAACAGTCAGAATCTTTTTTGTCATGACAAGTAAACAGGGAAAAATTTTAATGCACTTGGATGTGCATGTTACTTATCATACCAATTTTTCGCGCGAGCGGCGGGCTTTCCTTCTTTGATCGTGATTCCGTAACATTTTGGTAGACATCAGAAGGCAGTGTGCCCTTGAGTGACGCCCCTATAGGTCGTCAACAAGCCACTGAGCATAGTTTTTGGTTGCGTTTCCGAGACGTAGCGGTCGGCTCTGATCGATCTGATCACCCGACCGCCTCTGGTGGCGGTCGGGTGATCGTATGTGAGCTTGAGTAGCTGATCGTTGGACCGTACATGTGGCCGTGGTTTTGCGGGGTGGTTTGCCCATCAACAGATCAAACGCCTCCCTGGCGAAGAACCGTTTGAGGCAGCGCAGGATGTCCTTGTTGCTGAACCCTTCTGCTTTGCGGCGCTCGGCGTAGGCCCTAATTTGCTCATACCAGCGCAACATCACCACAGCGATGCGATGCGGGTTGGCGTTGGCCTGGCCATTGCCACCCCGATTCAGCCGGTGATGACGGCTGTTGCCTGCACACGCTTGCAGGCGGCTTTCGCCGCAGATAGCGGCGAAAGCCGCCTCTGAGCGAATGCGCTCTGGGTTGTCGCCAACAGCTGCCAGCAGCACAGCAGCTCCGTCTATGCCGATGCCATAGTTCTGACGTAGGCCGGGTCAGGCCGCCTGATTCAGACCATCGAGATTGGCCATCAAATCCTTGAGCTCGGCACCGAGAGCTTGTATGCGTCGGGCCAGATTGCGCAACGCACGTTTTGCTGCAGCCAGAGGACCGACCAGTTCGCCGGGGCGTAAGATTGGTAAATGGTGATGAGCTCGTTGCGGTTGAGTGGGTGATAGGCGATCAGCAGGGGGAGTCTGACAGTCTTGTTTAGCCCTCGGGCTTCCGCGCAGCGGTTGGGGCCTATTGGCCAGGCTCCTGAGCAAGTCACGGTTCTCTCCTGCTGATCGGCCCAATCAGCACGGGGCAACACATCACTCCGAAAGACACACGGAGGGTCATTGTGTATTCAGATCAGCACCTTGCTGCTGGGGTAACCCGATGATCACAGGTGTAAATCCTGAGGCCCGAATGCACTGTCAGAGGGTGAGCAAAGTAAAGTGACGGGCTGGCACTCTTTAGTTGTAGATCCACCTCGTTCATCTACGATGAATTGAGACGATTGTCTTGTAAAGTTTCGCGTCCGATCACGGATGTTATGCCAGCAGAATGGTCCCGTGCTGTCCAGGATTTACAGCATCGGCTCCCGGGCAGCCTCGAACACCTGGGGCATGTGTTTTGCACCTCTCAGACGGCTGTGCTGAGCGGGGCCAGCTGATCATCCAGTTCCGGGATGGGAGCCATGCTTACGGCGGAGAACATACGGCGGCCTTCCGGCTGCAAATGCTCGTGTTGCTCCCACAGCACCGCGCCCACCAGGCTGGTGATCGCGTCGTCATTCAGGGAGATGCCGACGACGCGGGTGCGGCGCTTGATCTCCTTGTTGACCCGCTCCAGCAGGTTGGTGCTCCAGACCTTTTATCAGTGGGACTGTGGCAAGTGTCGGAACGCCAGCACGTTCTCCTGGTTCTCGTTCATCAGTTCAGCAGCTTTTGGGAAACCCTCCGAAACCTCAAAACAGTTTATTTTGTTTCGCTGACACTAGCTTTCAACATTCGTAAAACTTGCTAGAATATTGAATTCACTTTTTAAACATGATTCATGTCGACCCAGACTTTAAGTATCTTTCATTGTTGCAGAGACAGAATGCACTTCAAGCTCTTCACTTAATCAGCGAACATGGCAAAACGACAAGAAGTTCCGGGGTAACTCAATTAAAGCTTATAAATGCGATTGGTTCATCATTGTTAGGTGTTGATTCGCCTAAGACTACTACTTCCAATGATCGAGCCAAGGTCATGGATGAATTTTCAAAAAGTTTTACAGATATCAAAGCCAATATTAAACAACGTCTTTTCCAACTCTTTATTCTAGCGGAGCTAATACTTGACCCGTTGCCCCAAAGTGCAACCAAATCATTAAGGGAAATTGCTAACATATTAGACATCGAAGATGAGTTTCTCGATATTGCAAGAGAATATAGCAATGGAGCCTATGGCATAGCGGCATTAGATTTGCATAGAAAAGGGTACTTGGGCAATCCAGATCTTATCAAAAAGGGAAGTGAAATGATGCGAGTCCATAAATCATTGACTGATCCATTCGAGAAAGACGAAGAAGATCCGGAATTGCTTAAACAATGGATGGATCTTGAAAATTGCCCCGAAGATTCCCTTGGCAAGAACATTTGGAAGTATTACAAGGGGCGTGGTTTTGTCTTCACTGGTCAAAAAGGTAGCGTCAATCCAACGATCAGCCAACATGATTGGATACATCTATTGGCAGATTACGGAACAACAATCGAAAACGAGCTGGAGGTTTTTTCATTCATAGGATCATCGATCCCGGACATTAAAGGATTTTCATTCCTTATAGCCATTATTAGCTTGTTCGAGACGGGCAGACTCGAGTCCTGGGGAGGAGGTGCTCTCAGTGCTGATAGGGGGCATTTAGAATTGCCAGGAATGCCTGAGCGTCTTGCAGATGCAATTCGTCGCGGCCGTGTATGCAATCTAGACGTTATGTATGGCGTTGACTATTTTTATTATAAGAATGTCGCCATTGATGAAGTTCGCCAAAAGCTTCGTATTGTCCCCAAGGCTGAAGATATATCATCTCCTGGTGTTTGGGACCCTAATGGGATCACTAGCTTCCAGCGAGAGAACGGGGACTCGCGTTACCAACCACCATTGGAAAGTTAAGGAAGCTCTGGGCAATCGGGGTCTGAGCGGCCGCAGAGCTCAACTAATACTGTTTGGTCCGTGAGTTGCCTCCGATGCTGCCCGATGTTGGCTTTATGGTCTCATTCCCAGCCTCCTGGGGCTGGTTATGGAGGCTGAATCCCGGCTTTTCAGCACACCATTTCCTTGCTCAGGCTGCCGTGAGCAACTGATGCCTGGCCTGGAAAAGGTTCGATAGTGCTGCCAGCACGTTGATCTTGCAGCGATTCTTGGCCATGCCTCTCAGCCTCGTCTTCTGAAAGCCGAACTGCTGCTTGATCACTCGGAAGGGATGCTCACCTTTGGAGCGGATGTGGGCCTTGGCGGTTTCGACCAGATCCGCCAAACGGCCCTCAGGCGTATCCGGCAGAACCCGGCGTTTGCCGGGTCGCATCGCCACCCTGAAGTCCGTTGTCCTGCCTACCATCTCAGGCCTTTTGGCGATTCCCTGGTATCCAGCATCCGCGTAAACAACCTTCTCCTCGCCATGCAGCAGCTCGGCAGCCGGGGTGAGGTCATGCACGTTGGCGGAGGTGACGACCACCGAATGGATCAGGCCTGAGTCCTTGTCCACGCCTGCGTGGACTTTCATTCCGAAATACCACTGGTTGCCTTTCTTGGTCTGGTGCATCTCCGGATCGCGCTTCCCATCCTTGTTCTTGGTGGAACTGGGCGCCGCGATCAAGGTGGCATCCACGATCGTGCCCTGCCGCATCGTCATGCCCCTTTCGCTGAGATGAGCCTTGACGGTCTCAAAGATCTGCTCCCCCAGCTCGTGTTTCTCCAACAGGTGGCGGAAGGTCAGGATCGTGGTCTCATCCGGGATCCGGTCGATGATCAGCTCGATGCCGGCAAAGCGACGCATGGTGGGCACTTCGATCAGAGCATCTTCCATCGCGGGGTCGCTGAGGGAGTACCACTGCTGCAGTAGGTGGATCCGCAGCATGATGGCCAGCGGATAGGGAGGCCGGCCGCCTTTCTTGCTCGCTTTGGGGTAGTGGGGCTCGATCAGGTCGATCAGCACCTGCCAGGGCACCACCGCGTCCATCTCAGAGAGAAACTTCTCCCGTTTGGTCTGCTTCTTGGCCGTGGTGAGCTCGTAATCCGAGAAGCCGAGCTGCTTGCCGCCCATCACCCCAATCCTGGCCTGTTGATCACAGGACCATTGTCCCGCGAATGGCTCGGGTTTTCCAGGGTCTCCTTAATCTGAACAATCAATGAGCTAAGGAGCCCCTGGAAAACCCAGGCCATCCGCGTGAGAATGACCCTGTAATCGCTGGCGCGGACTGGGTTCATGGGCAGCAAGCAGCTCGGATTTGACGATTACGAGCAGGCCACGGCTAAGTGAGGTGGTCTGGTTTTCCTGTACAGCCCCCATCGTTAACCTCTGAGGCGGGGTACCGCCCCTGAAAGGGGCTCCCACCGTAGGCGAAGCCTTCTTCGAAGGAGTTGAGCAAGCGCCGCACCCTCAGCCCCGAGTTCAAGGTCAGGGTCGCCATGGAGGCGATCAGTGGCCGGAAGACGATCCAGCAAATCGCCGCCGACCATGCCATTCACCCGATCCAGGTGAGCCAGTGGAAGCGGCAGCTGCTCGATGGAGCCAGCGAGCTGTTCACCAGGGGCAAGCAGACCAAGGACAGGGAAGAGGGAAGGCCAAGGAGGCGGAGCTGTTCCAGCAGATCGGGCGGCTTCAGATGGAGCTGGTGACGTGACCCCCTTTGTCAGTCCAGGGCTTATGAGAGTGGGTGGATGTGGTCATGCGGCAGCTCCCTGTTGAGCTGCCTCCAGGGGCGTACGCCCCTGGAGGGCCGAATGTGGCCTGAGGGTGTTGTACTCCCAGCGCCACCGATCAGCCAGGATCTGAGCCTCTGGAGCGGTAGTGAATAGCTCGGTATTCAGGAACTCATCCCGGAATCGGCCGTTGAAGGATTCCGCAAAGCCGTTCTCCCACGGGGATCCAGGCTCGATGTACGCCGTGCTGGTGGTGGTGCTGGTCTCACACCAGTCCCGTAGGGCCTGGGAAAGGAACTCCGGCCCGTTGTCGGACCGGATGAACGTCGGCGCCGGGTAGAGGCTGGTGAGCTCCTCCAGCACCGCCACCACGTCCGTGGCCTTGCAGCGCCTGCCGACGCGGATGGCCAGGCAGAGGCGGCT
>Ga0114973_10004137_pt1 | contig 10130 bp, 11 predicted proteins | sample M_140807_MF_Meta_FD_87025 | JGI IMG/M metagenome (GOLD analysis project Ga0114973, IMG submission 87025) | Freshwater microbial communities from Lake Montjoie, Canada to study carbon cycling - M_140807_MF_MetaG | ecosystem: Environmental > Aquatic > Freshwater > Lake | place: Lake Montjoie... | reverse complement strand
CGATGGCATGATGCTGATATTCGACGAGGCGTCAGGCATACCTGACGGCATCTGGTCGGTCGGGTCGGGGTTCTTCACCGAAAACATCTTGGACCGCTACTGGATGGCGTTCAGTAACCCGCGCCGCAACAGTGGGTACTTCTTTGAGTGCTTCAACGCCAAGCGGGACTTCTGGCAGACCAAGCAAGTGGACGCCCGCACGGTCGAGGACACCGATAAGCAGGTGTACGAGCAGATTATCGCCGAGTACGGGTCAGATTCGCCCCAGGCGCGCATAGAGGTCTATGGTGAGTTTCCGAGCGAGGGCGACGACCAGTTCATCCCGCCGCAGTTGGTGGACGACGCGATGGCGCGGCCACGCTATAAGGATGAGACGGCGCCGGTCATTTTAGGCATCGACCCGGCGCGAGGCGGGGCGGACTCGACGGTCATCGTGGTGCGGCAGGGGCGCGACATCAAGGCCATCAAGCGCTACAACGGCGAGGACACGATGGCGATAGTGGGGCGCGTAATAGACGCCATCGAGGAGTTCAAGCCGGTGCTGGCGGTCATCGACGAAGGGGGCTTGGGGTACGGCATCATGGACCGGCTGCACGAGCAGCGGTACAAGGTGGTGAAGGGCGTCAACTTCGGCTGGAAGGCGAAGAACGGCATCATGTACTACAACAAGCGGGCGGAACTGTGGGGGGCTATGAAAGACTGGCTGAAGTCTGCTAGCATCCCCGACGACCGGCGGTTCAAGTCCGACTTGACCGGCGTGATGATTAAGCCGACGTCCAGTGGAGTCATCCAGCTGGAGTCGAAGAAGGACATGAAGGCGCGGGGTTTGGCATCGCCAGACGCTGCGGATGCGTTGGCGGTGACGTTTGCCTTTCCGGTAGCGCACCGGGAGTATGTTGAAAAACCCCGACGACTTACCTCGCAAGGTGCGGGGGGCGTCTTAAACTCTTGGCTGGGAGCGTAGGAAATGACCGTAAATACCAAACCAATCGGCGTCGCGTATGAAGACCAGAACATCGTTGGCTCTGACCGCATCCTGAGCGACCGCGAGCTGGGCTACACCGCCAACGCGCAGGGCACTGTGACGCAGGCGACCAGCAAGTCCACTGCCGTGACGCTGAACAAATCGGCGGGGCGCATCACGCTGAACGCGGCGTCGCTGGCGGCGACGACCAACGTGTCGTTCACGCTCAACAACAGCCTCATCAGTTCCAACGATGTGTTGATTTTGAATGTGTCGTCTGGTGCTACTGCGGCTTCGTACAACGTGTGGGTTGATTCGCTTGGCGCAGGCTCTGCGGGACTTACGCTGCGTAACACCACTGCCGGTGCGCTGGCGGAAGCGGTGGTCATTAACTTCGCGTTGATTCACAACGTCTAGTTACATGGCTGACTACAACGCCGTAGAAACGGTCGCTAATGGTGGCACCAAGTCTGGTAAAGACGACGCCAGCACGCTAGCGACCGCGCGCCATCGCATGACGATGGCGATTGCGGCGTACTCCGAATCGCGCGAAGACGAGATAGATGACCTACGGTTCGCCGCCGGTAGCCCTGACAACCAGTGGCAGTGGCCGGCGGACGTACTGGCGACCCGAGGGTCGGTTCAGGGGCAGACCATCAATGCGCGCCCCTGTCTGACCATTAACAAACTGCCGCAGCATGTAAAGCAGGTCACTAACGACCAAAGGCAGAACCGGCCCTCGGGGAAGGTCATCCCCGCCGACGACAAGGCGGACGTTGAGGTTGCGGAGATATTTGACGGGCTGGTCCGGCACATCGAGTACATCAGCGACGCCGATGTGGCCTACGACACCGCCTGCGAGAACCAGGTGACGTATGGCGAAGGCTACCTACGCATCCTGACCGAGTATTGCGACGACGACACCTTCGACCAAGACATCAAGATTGGCCGGGTGCGGAATTCGTTCTCGGTATACATGGACCCGACCATCCAAGACCCCTGCGGAGCGGATGCGGAGTGGTGCTTCATTACCGAAGACATCCTCAAAGAAGAATTTGAACGCCGCTACCCCGACGCTAGCCTGATTGCCAGCTTGGAACAGCAGGGCGTTGGCGACCAGTCGCTTAGCCAGTGGATTAACGAAGATACGGTCCGCATTGCGGAGTACTTCTACGCCGAATATGAGCCGGTGACGCTGAATTTGTACCCCAACAACATCGCCGTGTTTGACGATTCGCCCGACGCGAAGCAAATGAAGGCAATGGGGCTCAAACCGATTAAAACCCGCAAGGTAGACCGCCGCAAAATCAAGTGGTGCCGCATCAACGGGTACGAAATCCTTGAAGAACGCGAGTGGGCGGGCAAGTGGATACCCGTCATTCGGGTCATCGGCAACGAATTTGAGGTTGATGGTCGTGTTTTCGTGTCTGGCATCGTCCGAAATGCCAAAGATGCCCAGCGCATGTACAACTACTGGGTCAGCCAAGAGGCCGAAATGCTTGCGTTGGCGCCAAAAGCGCCATTTATTGGCTACGGCGGGCAGTTTGAGGGCTATGAAAGCCAGTGGAAAACCGCCAACACGACCAATTGGCCGTATTTGGAGGTCAACCCCGACGTAACCGACGGTCAGGGCTCTGTTTTGCCGCTGCCAGCACGCGCGCAGCCCCCGATGGCGTCCAGCGGCCTGCTACAGGCCAAAGCCGGGGCCTCCGACGACATCAAATCGACCACTGGGCAGTATGACTCAAGCCTTGGAGCCACCAGTAATGAGCGGTCTGGCAAAGCGATTTTGGCCCGCGAAAAGCAGGGCGACACTGGTACTTATCATTACGTTGATAACTTGGCCCGAGCTATCCGCTACTGCACCCGGCAGATAGTGGACCTGATACCGAAAATCTACGATACGCAGCGAATTGCGCGGATTATCGGCGTAGATGGCGAAGCTAATTCGGCCCGTATTGACCCGATGCAGCAGGAGCCTGTCCGCAAAATAGTGGACCAGATGGGCAACACCATCGAAAAAATCTACAACCCTGGGGTCGGCAAGTACGACGTCTGCGTGACGACTGGTCCGAGCTACATGACCAAGCGTCAGGAGGCGATGGACGCCATGTCGCAAATTCTGCAAGGCAACCCGCAGCTATGGGCGGTGGCCGGCGACCTGTTCATCAAGAACATGGACTGGCCTGGTGCTCAGGAAATGGCGAAACGGTTTGAAAAGACCATTGACCCGAAACTGTTGGCTGACGACGACAAGTCACCGGCGCTTCAGCAGGCCGAGCAGCAGATTCAGGCAATGGGTCAAGAAATGGAGCAGATGCACACCATGCTCCAGAACGTCGCGCAGTCGATGGAAGCGCAAGACCTGAAGATTAAAGCCTACGACGCCGAAACTAAGCGGATTAGCGCCACGATGGCGGGCATGACACCGGACCAGATTCAAGACGTGGTGCTAGGCACTATCCACGGCATGATGGAGTCTGGCGACCTGATGCCGCAAAACTCCGGGATGCCTGAGATGCCAGCGCAAGACATGATGGGTGAACAGCCCTCGATGCCGCCTGAGATGCCTCCTGAGATGATGCAGCAGGAGCCGATGCAATGAAGTGCGCCGAGTTCGTAGGGCTGTTCTTTCTGGCGCGGGACGTGACGCACAGCGTGCATTTGAACACCCGCAGCTATGCTAAACACAAGGCGCTGCAAGAGTTCTACGAAGAAATTGTGGACTTGGCGGATGGGTTTGCCGAAGCCTATCAGGGCCGGCATGGCCTGATTGGCCCCATTTCGTTGCAATCCACTAAGAAGACCAGCAACGTGGTGGAGTTCCTGCAAAATCAGGTAGAAGAGATTGAAGCCGCCAGGTACACCGTGTGTTCCAAGACCGACACGCCGTTGCAGAACCTGATTGATGGTATTGTGGAATTGTATCTGTCCACTCTCTACAAACTAAAGTTTTTGAGCTAACCCATGCAAATTAGCGGCGCAATTGCTGAATCGGTAAAGCTAAATAGCGCAGATGGTGCGCCCATTACCGACCTTAATCCATTGCCTACCACTGGTAGTGGCGATGAAAGAACTACTGCACAAAATAACGAATCACCTCTTTTTGTTGCCATAGCCGGAGATCCGTCGGGCGATTTTAATGGCGTTAATTTGCTTGAACAAGCAATGACTGACGGCACTGGCTTACAAATTAACGTCAAGGAACAATTCCCACCCTTGAGAGATGCGCGCGGCGCAGCTATACCATCAGACGCCCCGGCCAATATAGTTTTGTTTTTGGGCGTCAACGTCCCGCAAACGATTGACACAACCGGTTATCAATCTGTTGCTTTTCAGCAAACCGCTGCGGTAGCGGTAACGGTCACGCAATCAAATGACGGCGTAAACTTTACCGCTGCGTTTGGCATCATCAATAACGCAATCAACGGCGCGTTTACTTCTACAACGGCGGCTACAGCTCAGGCTATCTATACCTATCCTGTTGCCTGCCGCTATATGCGGTTTTCTGCTGCAACGCAAACAAGTCTTAATGTTTATTTAAGGCAAACTTCGTTTGCAGGCTACCATCAATTAGGTGTGTTAGGCACAAACATTGCCAATATCGGTGGCACTGCTAACGCTTCGCAAGCAGGCACATTAACGCTTGGTACAACGGCTGCAACAAACGGCATGACGCTCGGAACTTTAGTTGCGCCGTTGACTGTTGCGGCAACAGTGGTAAAGGCTTCCGCAGGTAAACTATATTCATTGTCTGTAGGAAACGCGCAAACCACCGCCGTATACTTAAAGCTATACAATGCTACCGCCGTGACACTTGGCACAACTTCGCCAGTCCAAAACTATTTAGTTCCGGGCGGCACTGCTGGCGGTACGTTTAACATCAGCATTAACGATGTTGGTTTGTATTTTTCAACAGGTATTTGTTTTGCGGTAACAGGTGGGCAAGCGCTACTTGATTCAACCGCATTAACAACAGCCGCCGTCGTTAACTACTCATTTATCTAGGAGTTTTAGCATGATTATTCAAAGCCAAGCAGGTAGCCTTCCGTCAGCACGTCAAACCGCCGGCGCGCCCAACAATCCCGGGGGCACTTTTGGTGAATCATTTGTTTCTGAACTTACCCCCGTTTATTATTCATTGCTGAAATCGGGTCGCGTGTATTCGTCGTCTTTTGCTGCAATTACTCCTTCCGCTTTTGTTGGTGCTGCGGCAGGTACTCCCGCAATCGGCATATATAACCCGGCAACGTCGGGTGTGGACTTGGTGTTGTTGATGGCAAAACTTGCAATCCGCAGTACCGGCACCGCTGCCGTTGCAACTGATTGGAACTTTTGGCAAGTCAACCAAGGCGGCGTTGCTGTAACTGGCACTCAAACTCAAGCGCGTAATATGTATTCGCTAGCCGCTACCGGCTCGGCTGCATATGCTATGGTTAACACTTCAAACACTGCGGCTCTTGCTTCGACATTGACAATGCCTAGCGTATCTATTGGCCTGACTGCTGCAACCGCCATAACTAACGTGCAAGTTTTGTCGGACGATATTCGTGGCGCGATTGTGGTTGCTCCAGGGTGCTATTTGGCATGGGGCAACTCTGTTGCTACGACTGCTGGATCGTTTGATGGCGCAATAATTTGGGCTGAGATTCCGGCATAATTGCGGAGCATTAAAGGAATACAAAAATGGCACTGAATTTGAAATCCATTACCACCCGATTGGGGTATCAGCAGATTACGACGCTAACCGCATCTACGGCGCTGACGGTTCCTAGCCGTGACCTTAACGGTCTTAACTGCAAACCGACTATTGCGCTCATTACACCCGAAACGCAGGCCGTGCGCTGGCGTGATGACGATGTGGCGCCTACTGCGTCGGTCGGTATGCCGCTGGCCGCTGGCGTAACGCTTCAGTACGATGGCGACCTGACCAAAATTCGATTCATTGAGCAGACGGCTAGCGCCAAGCTCAACATCACCTATTACGCTTGAGGTAGTCATGGAAATCAGCAACGACACATCACAGGGCGTTGATTACCTGTACTACTTCACCACGCAGCTTCCGCAAGACTTGGCGCGTTTAGCCGCTCTTCGCGAAGAACTGCAAGTGCGCCAAGGCGCCATGTCGGCGGTGGAAGACGCCACCCGGTTGCGTGATGAAGCGGCTCAAATTTTGGCCAGTGCCAAAGAAGAAGCCGATGCGCTGAAGGCAGATACCAAGGCCAAGAACGCCGACGCTACGGCCAAGAAGAAAGCGCAGGACGCCCGTGAAGATGCGCTGACCCAGCGCGAAAATGAGTTTGCATCAGCTTGCGACGCTCGTGAAGCCGACTTGTCGGCTCGCAAAACGCAGGCCGACCGAGCGGAAGAAATTATTGCCTCTCGCCAGTCCGCTTTGGATGCACGCGAGGCGCAGTTAGCGAACGATGTGGCTGCGCTTGACGCGCGGGTCAAAGCGTTCCAAGATAAGGTTGCGGCGTTAAGCGCCTAACCGTACCGGCGAGGTTCACCGGGGGCTTTTCAGGAGCCAGTGATGAGTGATGAGGATTTATTAGCGGAAGTACCCGCGCCGGAACAGGTAGCGACGGCAGCACCTGAGCCCGATGTTTCAGCGCCGGAAGTTGAAGAGCAGGCAGAAGCACCCAAGACCTTCACACAAGAAGAGCTTGATGCGATTGTCAGCAAACGGCTTGCAAGAGAGCAGCGTAAGTGGGAGAGAACTCAGCAGCAGAAAGCGCCGGTTCAACCGGCAGAACTGCCGCCGGCTGACCAGTTTGAAAGCGTAGAGGCGTATGCCGAAGCGCTGGCTTCGCGTAAAGCAGAGCAACTGATTCAGCAGCGGACGGCTCAGCAGCAGCAGACTGAGGTTCTTGAGGCTTATCACGACCGCGAGGAAGAAGCGCGGGGCAAGTACGATGACTTTGAACAGGTCGCGTACAACCCGAATCTTCCGATTACGAACGTGATGGCTGAGACGATTCATTCTTCGGACATTGGACCTGACCTGGCGTATTACCTTGGGTCTAATCCGAAAGAAGCGGACCGTATTTCCCGGCTATCGCCGTATTTGCAGGCCAAAGAAATTGGTCGGCTGGAGGCCAAATTGGTCGCCGAGCCGGTAACAAAACGGGTATCTAACGCGCCTGAGCCGATTCAACCGGGCAAACCGCGTGGTGCTACGGCACCGAGTTTTGATACCACTGACCCACGTTCGATTAAGAGCATGACGACCAGTCAGTGGATTGAAGCCGAGCGGCAGCGCCAGATTAAGAAGCTGGAAGCGCAAAAATTTCGCTAATAGGAGCCCATAATGGCTAACTCATTGCTTACGATTGATATGATCACTCGGAAGACTCTCGAAATCCTCGAGAACAACCTTGTGATTTCGCGCAACGTGAACCGTCAGTACGACGATTCCTTTGCCGTTGAGGGCGCCAAAATTGGCTCGACCCTCCGCATCCGTCTGCCTGACCGCGCGCTCGTCACCGATGGCGCCGCCCTTCAGGTGCAGGACGACAACGAACAGTACACCACCCTCGCGGTTGCTTCGCAGAAGCACATCGGCGTCAATTTCACTTCTGCTGAACTCACCATGCAGCTAGATGATTTTGCCGACCGCGTGCTGAAACCTCGCGTCAGCCAGTTGGCTTCCAGCATCGATGCCGATGTCGCCAACGCTTACAAGAGCATCTTCCAGTCGGTTGGCACCCCCGGCACCACCCCGGCTACCTCGCTCGTTCTGTTGCAGGCGCAGCAGAAACTGAACGAATCCGCTGCTGGTATGTCGCCGCGCTACGCCACCGTCAACCCGGCGGCTAACGCTGGGCTGGTCGAAGGCATGAAGGGCTTGTTCAACCCCACCGGCACCATCAGCCGCCAGTTCAAAAACGGCATGATGGGTGAGGGCATTTTGGGTTTGGACGAAATCAACATGTCGCAGTCGATTGTCCAGCACACCACTGGTTCGCGGTCTACGACCGACACCATTCTGGTGAACGGCGCGGTCACCACCCAAGGTGCTACCACCATCAGTATTGATGGCGGCACGGGTTCGGCCACGATTGCTGTTGGTGATGTGTTCACGATTGCTAACGTGTACGCGGTCAACCCGCAGACCCGTCAGTCTACTGGCTCGCTTCAGCAGTTTACTGTGACCTCGCTGGCTACTGCGGCTTCGGGCGCTTGGACGAACGTGGCGATTTCGCCGGCCATCTACACCAGCGCGAACGCACTGGCGACGGTGGATTCGTTCCCTGCCGACAACGCGGCGGTTACCTTTATTGGTACGGCGTCCACCCAGTACCCGCAGAACCTTGTGTACCACAAGGACGCCATCACGCTGGCGACCGCCGACCTTCTGCTGCCGCAAGGCGTGGACATGGCTAGCCGCCAGGTTCACAACGGCATCAGCCTGCGTATCGTCCGTCAGTACGACATCAACAACGACCGTATGCCTTGCCGTATCGACGTGTTGTATGGTTTTGCGACCATCCGCCCGCCGATGGCCTGCCGCATCTGGGGTTAAGGAGAAAATATCATGGCATTTCCTTCTACTGGAAACGGGTATCAGAACACTGACGGTAACGTCAATGAGGTGCGTTTGGTCCTTCAGGGCGCGCCGGCTTCGGTTACTGCGGCAGGAACGCTGACGGCGGCTCAGGTGCTTACCGGCTTGATTGTTGTCCCTAGCGGCACGCCGGGCACGCAGACGCTGCCTACGGTGGCTTTGCTTGAAGCTGCGCTGCCTAACGTAAAAGTGGACAGCGGGTTTGACCTGAACCTGGTTAATGCGGCGGGCTCTACCGCCACTATAGCGGTTGGCACGGGTTGGACGATTGTGGGCACGGCAACCGCTGCGACTCTTACGTCTGCCGCGTTCCGCGCACGCAAGACCGGCGACGGCGCTTGGACGCTGTACCGAATCGCCTAAAAAGCGGATAGGGACGGGGTGGGCAACCACCCCGTTTTCTTTATGCACATATACCTCAGACACCCAAAACACGGCACCAAAGTCGCTATCGCGGAAGCGGAAGCGGAGGCGGATGAATGCAATGGTTGGGTGCGATATACTCCCGGTGAGCCGGACGCTCCGGTCAACGAATTAGAGGCTAAGCGCCGCCGCCGACCAGCCGCATAGGAGTTTTTGCCGTGCAGAGATATGTCAATTTCATCGCCTCGACCACGGGCTCTAACTCGACGCTTCGGGTTCTTAGCCTAGCCACTTGCACGGTATATGTGTCTGGCACAACGACGTTAGCGACGTTGTATTCCGACAATGGCGTCACGCCATTGGCAAACCCGTTTCTTTCGACTTCAACCGGCCAGGTGTCGTTTTACGCGGCCAACGGGCTGTACGACCTTGTGGTGGCAAAGACAGGGTTTGAAACGGTAACCATTAACGCCATTGAACTTGACGACCTCCTAGCCCCTTCCGGTAGCAACAGTGTTGGCTATCTTCCGGCGGGCGCCGGCGCGGTAGCAACAACCGTCCAGACCAAGCTGCGCGAAAGCGTAAGCGTTAAAGACTTTGGCGCGGTTGGGGACGGGGTGACGAATGATACGACGGCGATTCAAACTGCCATCACCTCAAATCCGGGACGGACAATTTTCTTTCCTGCGGGAAAATATCTAATCACCAGCACCATTACTATCACATCCCCCGCGACGGTTCTTGAAGGTGAGTTAAACGGTCTTGAATATGTTACCGCCGGCAGCGGCGGCGCAGTGATTGTCTGTAACACCGCAACCGACGCGGTCTATTTCAACAACACCGCCGCGCCAACTGGTGCCTTGCAAGGCTGCGGCATGAAAAACCTGTCGATTGCCCGAACGGTGCATGTGGCAACTGGTTCTGGTTTGAAGTTGCGCGACACCGCGAACTTCTCCGCTGAAAACATTGGTGTAAGTGAGTTTTTCATCTGCATTGACATGGTGGACGCTCAGAGCAGCACGTTTAGAAATGTGCGCCTTTACACCGGGAATGCGTTCACTGGCGCGACCAACAGCACGATGGTGAGCATTACTGGGTTGTATCCGCTGGTCAGCAGTTCCGACGCGGGCTGGATCAATTCGTTTGATCAATTTCTCATCACGTCAAACAGAATCACCGACCACGGGTTTAGGGTTCGCAGTAACGACGACCTGAGGATTGCGAACGGATATATCG
>Ga0114973_10004129_pt1 | contig 10136 bp, 8 predicted proteins | sample M_140807_MF_Meta_FD_87025 | JGI IMG/M metagenome (GOLD analysis project Ga0114973, IMG submission 87025) | Freshwater microbial communities from Lake Montjoie, Canada to study carbon cycling - M_140807_MF_MetaG | ecosystem: Environmental > Aquatic > Freshwater > Lake | place: Lake Montjoie... | reverse complement strand
AGCGGGTCGAAAGCTCAATAAGGGCGTGATTGAAAGTTAAAACATAACTTGGATATTTTCCACGGAAAACAATGGCCAACAGCGCCGGGATAACAATTACTCCAGCAGCACCGATTCCTGAAGTTCCAACGTTAAAGGTAGCAACGAAGATAATGACTGGAAATGCAAGGATTCCTCGCCAGAAGACAGTCGTGCGATTGCGATCTTTATACTTGATTTTGATATCAGTCTTAACTTGGTTGCTCATCTGAACTCCAATAAGTACTTCTAGTAGCGGGGGCAGGATTTGAACCTACGACCTCTGGGTTATGAGCCCAGCGAGCTACCGAGCTGCTCCACCCCGCGTCGGAAGTGTCAGTCTAAAGGGTGGGCAAGTAATAGCCAAATCGCTTTACTTGCGTCCTTCAGCAGCAATCGCGGCAGCAAGTGCAGCCTTTAAACGTTCTTGTGCACGGCCATATGCTGCGAAATCTCCCTTTGCAAGAGCAGAGTTTCCATCAGCTAGTGCTTGTTTCGCATTTTGCAGAGCAGTCTTTAGATCTGCAGATGCATTATTTGTTGTTGATGTAGTTGGTGTACCTGATGATGAAGTTCCGGAGTTACCACCGAATACTTGATCTAATGCACCTTTCAGTGAACTGTCATATCCAATTACATCGCCAAAGGAGACGAGAACTTTCTGCAGTAATGGATATGCGGCAGTATTTGATGTTGCCTTTACATATACCGGTTGTACATAAAGTAAACCGCCACCTACGGGAAGGGTTAACAAGTTACCTAATACAACATCTGATCCACCTTGACGTAACAAGGAGAGCGAGTTGGCAACTTCAGGTTTTGCTTCAAAGTTAGATGCAACCTGTGAAGGACCTGCCACGTTGGTGCTACGTGGTAATTGCAATACCGAAATCTTGCCGTAATTTGGTCCGTTATTGGAATCGACTACTGCAAATGCAGATAGGTTCTCGCGACCACCACGTGGAACAAATGGAGTAGTTAAAGTAAATGTTGGTTTATTGGTGCCAGGCATTTCAAGTGTCATGTAATAAGGAGGCTGCGCTCCTGCATTGGCACCGAAAGTTGATGGGTCGCGAGGTACGCGCCAGAAATCTTGCCCACCGTAGAACGCGGATGCCGTTTGCACGTGATATGAGCTAAGCACATCGCGTTGTACACGGAAAAGATCTTCTGGATAGCGGATGTGCTCAAGAAGCTGCGCTGACATCTTGCTCTTTGGTGTAACGGTATTTGGAAAAGCCTTCATCCAAGTCTTTAGAACTGGATCTTTATCGTCCCATTGGTAGAGAACAACAGTGCCATCATAGGCGTCTACTGTGGCTTTTACAGAGTTACGGATGTAGTTGATGTTCTTATTGCTCTGCGCAGTAATTGATGTGGAGTTAGCAGTTAGCGCATCAGTTGTGGCGGTTCCAAGTGAAGTCGTTTGAGCATATGGATAACCAGCACTGGTAGTAAAGCCATCGATGATCCATTGAACTTTTCCATCAACGATTGCTGGATATGGGTCTCCATCAAGTGTGAGCCATGGCGCAACTTTGGCTACGCGTTCGCGAGGAGAACGGTTGTAAAGGATCTTTGATTCTGAGTTAATCAAATTTGAGAGAACAATGCGTTGTTCCTGATATTGAATTGCAAAGAGCAACTTTTTAAATAAGCCGCCCATTGGAACTCCACCTTTGCCGGTGTAGGTGTAGTTCTTCTGTCCATTTGCGGATGCATCATCCGGATAATCAAATTCAACGGGTGTATCAGTCTTAGGTCCACCGATAATTGAATAATCAGGAACGTTCTCACCAAAGTAGATACGTGGTTCAAATTTTCCAAGGCCAGTGGTTGGGGGAAGGTCGCCAACTAAGAAATTAGGCTTTCCATCGGCATCGACGGTATTTCCAAATGCAGACACAAAACCGAAACCATGTGTGTAAACCAGGTGATCGTTAATCCAGTTACGGCTTGGATTGCCATCGATATTTAATTCACGAACGGCAACAACTGCATCGCGTTGCACACCATTGACGGTGTATCGATCTATATCAAGTGATTCTGGGAATGTGTAATACGGCTTGATTTGCTGGAGCTGGCGAAATGTTGCAGATAAAACGTTGGGATCCATTAAGCGAATATTTGCAATCGTTGCTGCATCAGTTGCCAGTTGGCCAGAATTGGTGGAGAGAGTTGCTTGATAATCCTTTACTTCAACGTCGGTTAGGCCATATGCGGCGCGCGTTGAGTCGATATTTCGCTGAATATATGGAGCTTCTTTGGAGGACTCAGAAGGCTTAACTTGGAACTGTTGAACGGCCCCAGGATAAACGCCGGCGATTAGCACTGATGCGCCAACCATTAGCGCGGTACCAGCTGCTGGCAAGAGCCAAGATTTACGAACAATATTTGCGAAGAAGAGAAGTGAACAGATAACCGCAATTGCAGCAAGAATTGCCTTGGCAGGTAGCGTTGCATTTACATCGGTATAGGTAAGACCAGTAATCAATCGGTTCTCTTTTAGCGCCAAGGCATAGCGATCAAACCAATATGCAACAGCCTTCATCAAAACAATTAAGCCAAGGAGAACAGAGAGTTGAACGCGCGCCGCAACTGATGTGCGATCAGAGCGTACCTGTGGACGGATTCCGCCATAGATGTAATGAACTGCCACGCTTGCAATAGTTGACAAGATCAACGTAGAGATAGCCCAACTAATTAGCGTTTGTAAGAATGGCAGGCGGAAAGCGAAGAATGAGATATCCATACCGAATTGCGGATCTTTAACTCCGAAATCAGTTGAGTTCTTATAGAGCAGCCATGAGCTCCAGAGTTGAACTCCGGTTGTTCCGCCAAAGTAGAAGAGGACAGCTGAGATTCCGGCAAAGAATAATCTGCGGATAGGGTCAATGGTTGCGCGATAACGTTCTAAATTATCCGATTCCATCGCCATCGAAACATCAAATGGGCGGCGGCGATAAGCCAAGAAGATATTTGTAGAAATTATTAGCGAAGTAACAAGTCCGGCGATGATAAATAGGGCAATCTTGGTCGTTAGAACGGTCGTCCAAACACCAGTGAAGCCGACTGATTTAAACCAGAGCCAATCAACATAGACACCGCTGAGCGCAACGAGAGCTCCTGCGAGAACCGCCAAAATAATGAAGGTTAGAGCTAGTGGACTTGGTTTTTTCATCATGCTCCTAAGTTAGCGCAACCGCGCGGGGCTGCCGAATTGAGCGCAGCAATTGCCTCATTTAAGGTGCTCACCGCGGCAACTTTTATACCTTTTGGAATCGTTGCAACGCCAGGTGCAAGATCCTTGCAATTACTTGTTGGAACGAGAATCAAGGTAGCCCCGGCCTTACCTGCAGCCAGAACTTTTTCAGCTACCCCGCCGATCGCTCCCACATTTCCACCTTCATCAATTGTTCCTGTCGATGCAACGCTGCGCCCGCGCAAAATATTCTCAGGCGTTAACAACTCGACAATGCCAAGGGCAAATGCCAGACCACCGCTTGGCCCACCAGTTTTGGCGAGGGAGATCGAAATATCACCTGGCGCAATTTGGCTTTGCAGATAATTTAAAGCGGCAACTTTTGCACTTAATTGCGAATCAACCATCTCCGTCTTGGCCTTGGCTTTCTCAGTTTTCGCGCTAACCCCATCCTTATAAAAGAGCGATCTTGGCATTACCGCGTAATCACTTCGCGCCCATGAATAAATTAATTCTGCGCCAGTTACATATGCATCAGGATTGGTGATCAAAATGGAGAGTAGATAAATATGGCCATCTGATTTATAGAATTTCACATTAGTTGGCGCGGTTTTTGCCGGGATAATAACTTTGGCAAGAACATCTTGGGCATGGCCCGGAGTGATTACGACAAATGGCAGTGGAGCAAATAGAGCCAGACCAAAAAATAGAGTTAGGAACGTTGTAACTAGGCGAGAGAGCCGGTTAGGGAGCATCGCTTGCTTTAATATCGCCGCTATTTTTATCGTCAGATTCAGATTCTTCATCGCTAGCTATAGTTATCTCGGCGTCACGAAACGAATCTTGAAAACGTTGAAATTGGCCGACCGAACGAGTGGTCTTGGATTCAAACTTGGATTTAAATTGGGTAACCCAGAGCACGTAGCCAAGTGCGCCTAAAAGACCCGCCAGCGGGATAACCCACCAGATCAGAGCGGTAAAGGCGTTGGACATGTTAGATAGCCTATCTCTTGCGGGAAGAAATCTCGCATCGGTGGTGTTTTAACCAATAAGCGAATTGTCAGTTAGTGATTGGGGTCTCGTTATGGCTGGATTTGGTTTTATCCCAAATGATCCAGAGGATTCAAACGATCCAGAAAATAACCGCCCAGATTTTGAAAAGATGATGCGCCAGATGCAAGAACAGATGAAGGCGCAATTCGAACAACTTGGAATTAACCCAGCAGGTTTTGTAAATCCATTTACAACTCTCTTCTCCCAAACAAACATCGGTAACGAAAAAAATAAAGAAGAAGTCCTCTCAATTTCTACCGCGCGCGAGACCGCCAAAAAATTTGTATCTGCCCAAGGTTTGAAACCGATCGGCGCTAAAGAGCTAGCGGTAGTCGATAGCGCATTTGAAATTTCTGAACTTTGGCTCAATGAGGCGCTCTCATTTCCAGCAACAAATATCGCGCCAACAACGGCTACTCGCTTAGATTGGGTTGACCAGACGATGGTTGGTTGGCATAAAACCATCGAGCCTCTGGCAGCGGGCTTATCCAGCGCGATCTCCAACCTACTCGATCAGGCTATGAACGCGCAGGCGGGTGAGCCCTCCGAAGGCCAACCGCCAATCGAGATGATTACCATGATGCTGCGTTCATTTATCGGCACCATGATCGCAACTCAATTAGGACAATCAATCGGCACGTTAGCCACCTCGGTTACCGGTGCGCACGATGTTGGCCTTTCTCTCCTGGATCCAGCCCATCCCGTTGTAATCCCGGAAAATATAGAGAATTGGGCGGCGGAATTAGAGATTCCTAAATCTGAAGTCTTTATCTATCACGCACTTCGTGAAGGCGCAGTTGCTCGCCTCTTTGCAAATAACCCATGGCTAGTTTCATATATTCAAAGCGCAGTTGTCGAATATGGCAAAGGTATTCATATAGATATTGATGCTATTCAACGCCAGGCGCAGAGCGCCTTTGAAAATATGCATGAAAATGCGCAGGAGAATATGAACTTTGCCCTAGATAGCGGAATCTTTACACCGGAAGAATCACCTACGCAGAAAATTGCGCTCGCTAAATTAGAAACAGTCTTAGCGTTAATTGATGGCTGGACCGATGAAGTAACTGTGCTTGCCGCCAGTGATCGACTACCTTCGATCGAGCAACTAAGGGAAACTCTGCGACGACGTCGCGCATCTGCAGCACCTGCACAACAGCTATTTTCATCAATGCTCGGATTGCAGGTCTCACCAAAGTTAACTCGTGAAGCCAGCGCATTTTGGAAGAAGATTCGCGAAGTTAAATCAATTACCGAGCGCGATCAGGTTTGGAGTGGGTTATTGCCAACGGCGCAAGATTTATTGGATCCTGAGAAATTCCTTAACAGCACAACTATCCCCGATGATCTCTCGGGTTTGCTCTAGGGTCTTAATAAAAGAAAAGCGAAGTCCCCGGCCGCTAATTTAATTTATCTGCCTTCCCCTTGCAGATAGATCAAACAGTTATCCGAGGACTTCGTACGCGCAACTTATGACCTAAACTGCTCAGAATCAAATAATTTGGGATTTGACACACCCATTATTTTCGATGTAGTGGAAAATGTTTTCTCCAGAAAATCTCTCAACACGTACTTTAGATATTGTCGATATAAATCTATTTTACGAATTTGGGGAGTACTTTTTAACTATGGCTTTAGAAAATCCCGAAGCAGGCGAGCTAACCTTGCCCGGAATAACAGAGGGCGAGATAATTGTCATCCGCTCGGCTAGACGAAAGCGCAACATCTCGGCCTATCGCCAAGGCGGACGGATCATCGTTTCAATTCCGGCGAGGATGAGTAAGGCCGATGAGCACGCGATCGTCCCTGAGATGATCGCCAAGATCCGGAGCCAAGAATCTGCCCGCACACCAAGTGAAGAAGCCTTGATGGAGCGCACAGTCGAACTACTGATATCCCTAGCCCCTGAGATCACCGCCCGACCTGCTTCGATCCATTGGCGCCCTATGCGCGAGCGCTGGGGCTCTTGCACCAGCCTCGATCGCACCATCCGGATCTCAGATCGCCTCAAACTCGCCCCGGATTACGCCTTGGATTACGTCCTCTTTCATGAGGCGATCCACCTGCAGCACTTTGACCATGGGTCTGAGTTCACAGAGGTTCTGGGGCGTTTTGAGGGGGCCGAGCTAGCCAGCGCCTACTTAGATGGTTATGAGGCGGCAGAACGGGCGATAGCTGAGCCGGTTGAGCTAAAAAAATTACGCACAAATGGGGGTTAGATCAGCCTATTTGAGCGTGGCGAGGGGTATCGTCGGGGTTGCACGCGTGGGCGCTCAGAGTCCAAGCGGCGATTGGAGGCAATTATGACAGCAGAGACATACAAGGGTGACGCTTACTGCGTTAAGTGCAAAGAGAAGCGTGACTTCGAAGGCACTGTGAAGATCTCCGAGTCTGGTCGTCGCATGGCACAGGGCATCTGCCCAGTATGTGGCACCAAGGTCAACAGAATTCTTGGCAAAGCTCAGTAACTCACTTAATAAGTCTTAAAGACTTTACGAAATTCGCCCCGTGCTCTTCACTCGTTGATGAGCACGGGGCGAATTTATTTTTAAACCCTGCGTAAAACTTTTCGAAGCGGCCTTGAACTCACCCACAGGCGGGCCAGCACCGCGCGCTCGCCTTCGCCGATCCTTCGCACATGAGCACAATTGAGCAAACCCGAACACAGATCAAGGCCGGCATCAGCCTCTACGCAGGCGCACGAGAAGGCGAATATTTCATCGGCACCTTACGCCAGCGCATCGCGCTTAATTCAAGTGCCGCCCCCGGAATATATAGCGCGCTCAAGGCAGGGTTAAGCAGCGCAGAAATTGCCGCCACATATTCTCTCAGCGCCGATCAAATCTCAGAACTACTTGATGAACTTCGCGCCCATGAATTTCTTGAGACACAAGCTAGCGCGATTCAAATTTCTGAAAGATTTATCTCAAATATTGCAGAGCGCGCCGCTAAAGCTGGCGATCGCAGTAAAGATGGCGCATATTCACAAATTAAAAAACGTATCGCACCAGAGTTAACTATCACGCGCTGGTTACCGCAAGTCTACGATTCTGGGGTTTCCAAGGTAAGCGCGCGTCAGAGCGCGCATGTCGAAATTTCAGGGCGCTCGCGTGCGGCGCAATATTTATATGCCGCCTTGATTGCCAGCGGGGTTACAAATACTCAATTCGCGCCATCCTTTCGTCGCGGAAACGAAGTGGTCTCAGAGGAAGATTTAATCGGCGGGTATATATCGCCAACCGATATCGGACAAGTATTTTCAAAAGTAAGCGTTGAAAAATCAAAATCATTGGCGCTCTTTCCTTTGACAAAGGTGGAATCCGCCGAAGAGCTACCCAACGGCTTTGCCGAGAAAATTATCAAGATCCACTTTGGTGAAATTGATCCAGCGTTACTTGGGCTTTGGATGGCATCTGGCCAAGAACATCTAATTATTAGCGAGATAAGCGGTGGTTATTTAACAATCTCTCCAATTGTCAAGCCAGGACAAAGTCCTTGTAGCCGTTGTTGTGAATTAACTATCTCCGATCAAAGTGGTGCAACTATTTTGGAGGCTGCAGATTTTAGAGATGAGATACCAATTGCTGGCGCTCAGTACCTAGCGGGGTTGTTGGCGAGCCAAATTCTAAATTTAATTGATACTGGCAGATGCACCCTAGCGAAGAGCGCTATATCTATGGACTTACTTGATCTCTGTAATACAAGACACATCACCGTTGGACGCCATCCAATGTGTGGCTGCAGTTGGCGTTAGCGCTTTCAATTCGCGCAACTGGAAAATTATCTGAACAATAGGGCCATGGCCAAGAAAGAGAACAGCAAGAAAGATATTCGGGAGACGGAGATTCCGAGCTCTACCGCTGTTCGTTCGGCAAAGATGGTCTCTATTCCAGTTGGTCTGGCCGGTCGGGGTGTTCTTGGTTTGGGCAGACAACTTGTCGGCCAATCTTCTTCGCTTGTCGTTGCAGATATTCAAGAGAAGACAGCCGAACAACTCTTTAAAGTTTTAGGTGAGCTAAAAGGCGGCGCGATGAAATTCGGCCAAGCCCTATCTGTCTTTGAAGCAGCACTTCCGGAAAATATTGCCAAGCCTTATCGCGAAACGCTAACTAAGTTGCAAGAGTCAGCTCCTCCTCTGCCAACTCGCGTGGTTCATAAAGTTCTTGCCAAGGAACTAGGTGAAAATTGGCGCGATAACTTCACCTCTTTTGAAGATAAGCCAACTGCATCAGCATCGATCGGCCAAGTACATAAAGGTATTTGGAAAGATGGACGCCCAGTTGCGGTAAAGATTCAATACCCAGGAGCTGCCGAAGCGCTTATCTCAGATTTAAATCAGATCCAACGCTTTGCCAAGATATTTCAGTTAGTGCTTCCTGGCTTAGATATGAAACCTTTACTTGAAGAACTTCGTGCGCGCATCATTGAAGAAGTCGATTACAAATATGAGGCCGAAGCCCAAGAGGCGTGCGGGCTCGCATATGAAAACGATCCCGATGTTGCGATTCCCAAGGTTGTTATGTCATCAGATAAAGTTTTAGTTTCGGAATGGTTGGAAGGCACGCCGCTTTCTAAGATCATCGCTGAAGGTACCCAAGAGCAGCGCAATAACGCCGGTATGCGTTTGGCTCGTTTTCATTTCACCTGCCCAGAACGCGCTGGTTTATTACACGCCGATCCGCATCCGGGAAACTTCCGTTTGCTCGCCGATGGCCGCATCGGTGTTCTTGATTTCGGTGCCTGTAATCGCCTGCCCAATGGATTCCCAGAACCATTTAAAAATCTTCTCAAGCACGCACTAGATGATGATGCGCAAGCTTTATATGACGGCTTTAAAAAAGATGGATTTATCCTTGCTGAAGTAGACGTTGATCCGGCACTCGTTTTAGATTTCTTGGTCCCACTAGTTGAGCCGCTGCGCACCGAGACCTTTAAATATTCACGCGAATGGTTGCGCGATCAGAGCGCCCGCGTTGGCGATCCCCGCAATCCAACTGCAAAAATCGGCTTCCAACTCAACTTGCCTGCCGAATATGTCTTAATCCACCGCGTTACCTTGGGAACAACCGGAATCTTCTGCCAGCTAGAAGCGGAAGGAAAGTTCCGCGATGAAGCCCTTTCTTGGTTCCCCGAGATCGCACCAGCTAGCGCTTAATTAGAAAAGCCCCGCACCATTTACCTCCAGATTTAATCTAGAGAAAAATTAATGCGAGGCCTTTCGAGTGACGGATACCTACCGATAAGGGCAATTACACGAACGCTGCAATACGTGGCGGACGGCCCGCACGACGCTTACGTTCGATGATTACACCGTCTTCAATTAACTGTCCGCCCCAAACACCACACGGTTCTTGACGCGATAACGCTCCATCGAGGCACTTATTGCGCACGGGACAACTTCCGCAGAGCGCCTTCGCCTGGGCAATTCCTTCATCGCTTTCGGAGAAGAAGAGTTCAGGGTCAGCGTTATGGCATGGCAATGTAAAGGCGATGGCCGAGTCATACGTACCGGTTACTTCATAGAGACCGATCTTCTCGCCTGTTTGCGCCCAGCCTGGTACTTGTAGTTCGCTGTAGAGAACGCTCATCGTTCTCACCCACTTTCTTCTCTCTCGTTTCTTACTTTGGATTTTTACTTTGGATTTGGTTTAGTTATTTTGGATAATAAAAAAAGGCCTTCAACTCCTTTGTGGAGTTGAGGCCTTAGGTTTGGCATCTATCGGTGTTATCCGATCGAACCTCCTGTGGCCTCATCCACGGCGTAAAAAGCTGCGTAAAACGCTGGCTTTGACGCTGCGGGCCAATTTGTATGCTTCTTTGTAGTCGCATGGAAATTGGCAGGCGAAGTAGCAGCACGGCGTGT
>Ga0114973_10004127_pt1 | contig 10138 bp, 25 predicted proteins | sample M_140807_MF_Meta_FD_87025 | JGI IMG/M metagenome (GOLD analysis project Ga0114973, IMG submission 87025) | Freshwater microbial communities from Lake Montjoie, Canada to study carbon cycling - M_140807_MF_MetaG | ecosystem: Environmental > Aquatic > Freshwater > Lake | place: Lake Montjoie... | reverse complement strand
TACTGGAAGATAATTGGAATGTGCACTACAGTTGTTTTTATCAGAATGTTTAACCCTTTAAACCCCATTACTATGGAAATTGGAACCCTTATTCAGGTTGTTGACATGATCAACAATCAATTGAATGTTAAGAGAACTCTCTTATTTGAGCAACTTGATAACAAGATGCCAATAGAGATAGTTACTTGTACCTCTGGTGCTATAATAGCATTGACTGAACTGCGTAACCACTTACAAGGTGGTATTGAAGCAGATATTGCAGGTATGGAGATGGCATATGGTGAGTAACCATGTGCCTGTTTATTTTTTAACCCTTTAATACTTATAAGAGTATGTATAAAATTATTAAGTCTTTGAAAGAGGCTGTAGAGATTATCCGAGAGCAAAAGCATAATTTTGTTATGTCGGGTTTGCATGGTGAAGCCCATTTGCTTTTTGATAAAGAAAAAGAGTTACTCTTGTTTATCGAGAAGTTTGAAGAGTCACTTTATCTTATCGAAGGATAACTATGAGTAAGTTAATCCTATTAATTTATCTTCTTACCGGTAAGGTTGAGAAGGTAGATGGTTTGTATACCATACATACTAGTGAGAGTTCTGTTATTGAGTATGCTTGTGAGGGTGAAGTGTTAGCGTATATAGAGACTGGTGTCTTTATGTATGATGATAACCTTGCAAAGCCTGGTGAGTTGGAATAGGTAGGAAGCCGGGGGTTTTTGATGAAATTTTTCCCCCGTGCTGTTCTATATCTTTAAAATGTTTAACTTAATACCCAATAACAATGGAGAAGAAAGGTTTTATTATGGGCTCGGTTATAGCCTCGTGTGTATGGATTTTTACAATTGTATTGATTGTACGCATGCAAGATAACCCGATAATCATAGAGAACTGTGATTTGTATGAAGACGATGTTATAGATACAGAGTTTGAAAAACTGATGATTGAGAATCGTGTTAAGGCTTATGAGCGTGGTTATTATACCTGCTTACAAGACACGAGACCTGATTTGTATAAAACATATGTTGATTGTTGTATACAATTAAAGCATGTGGTGGGTGATCCAGCATTCGAGAAGATTGTGGACGCCGAGTGTGCAAAGAATAACATCAATGCACAAGACAAAGAATATTTATGTAACCTTTTATTAGACTAAAATGGAAGAAAAGAACTGGATTTACATTTGCCACTATGATCGTGGTAATACATCAATCTCTGACCGTATGACCTTGGATGAGGTTTGGGCCTGTCTTGAAGTTGTGGTTAAGAAGAACCGCGATTGTGTTAATGCTCAAATCATTTGTATAAATGACTAGGGACCTTGCTAAAGCACAAACCATCAGTAAGTTTACTAACTTACTTGATGGCAAAGTGTTATCAGGTATCAGTGTAGGTCAGGTAATTAGTTACTATGATGCAATGATATTAGGGACCCCTACGAATAATATTCATAGGATTGACGGCATTGTGGAGAATTTTATGGAGGATTACTTCAATAGTATGGCTCCAGATGAATTATAACATTACAGTATTCACCGGGCTCAAACTATAACAAGTACTCACTGGTGATTGTTGTGCACAAGCAGGGTTGTACAAAAGTTACTAAGATACTGTAACATGAAGAGTGACCCTATTGTAATGTGTAATAATACTGCAGTATCTACCCCGAATCCTCTACAAGTTATAGTAAGGGTAGTTGTTTATGCATGAACAGGACTGTTAAAAGGTGGCAACAAGGTCATCATGAAGGGTTGGTTCTACTGCAGTATTACATTAAAAGTTGGGGTGTAGGGAAACTTGCACCCTGCTTTTATCATAAAAATGTTTAAGTTAAAAATTATAAGATGGTAGAGACACAGGATTATAGACGTACAAAAGTTACGCTAATCGAGGATATAAATAAGGGTATTAACTTCTTATTTGGTAGGAACATTAACAGTTATGAGTTTGATATCATATATGATATGAATATTGCAGAACTTGAAGTGATGATTGGTGATTTACAAAAGCATATTAATTTAGTTATACAAAAATGAGTAAAACAAAGAACACCCCAGAATTTGAAGCAATGATGGCCGACCAAGAGTTGGCTGCTTCAGTGCATTATGAAGAAACAGAAGCTGAGCGTACTGCTCTTCTTAATGAGTTAGCAAAGCTAGAAGCTGTTGCACAAGTAAGAATTGCTTATGATAAAGCTGTTAGAGAATTGGACATTGCTATGAACAATTATGCAGATGCTGTTACTAACCTACATAAATTATTAGATGAAAAAGAGTAATGCCCTTATCTTAATGTACTTTGTGTTAATCACATTAGTAGCATTAATGACATCTTGTGCAACAACAGTGCACAGTTGTGAAGATAGTTTTAAACCAAAGATCCGCGAGAACTATAATTCTCGTGGAACTAATTGGTGGTAAGGTAATAGCCCCGCTCGCGAGGGGATCGTAAAACACAGTAAGCCTCTGACACAAGCTCAAGTAACTGTTCTCATCGTATAGGAGATAGAGTTAGCCTTCTCGACGTCGTTTAAAAAGGCACATAGGGGAGTGGCGAAATGGTAAACGCAAGGACAGTGGGTTGCATAAACCTGCTTATAAAAGAGTTATCCGAAAAAGTTACAGGTTCAAGTCCTGTCTTCCTTGCTATAAAATTAAGTTCAATTTAAAAAACCAATTGTATGACACTGACTTATATTGAAAATGAGCCACATACTACTCGTGAGATGTATGAAGCGCTTAAAGGTGCCCCAATGGCAGAGCAAAGATTTAAATTCTTTGGTAATGATGTATATCCATATCAAGATGTTAGTAGGATGGAAACCGATACTCATGTGTATTGGGCCCAAACTTGTCATACTCCTAAGTGGAATGCAAAGACGGGTATATACCTTAAAAATGTTTCAAGTGTAGGTTGTACCTATGAGAAGGCTACCAAGAAGTTTAAGTGGTGGTTTGGTAAACAGGTTATGTTTGCTGCTCCTCAGATATATGAAGATATGTGCAAGTACTTTGATGCTGAATGGTTTATAAAAGAACCTAATGGTATAAAAATTAGTGCCACTAACTCTGTGTTTGTTAAAGTATTGAAAGGTAAGATTACTAATACTAATGAATTAGTTAAAAGTATTATGAAGAGTAACCCGATACTTCGTAACTATGATATTGATGTTGCTAAGTTAATAAGTTATACAGCAGCTACTAACAATCGTGTTCAAGCATTAGCTGACTATATAGATGTTGCTAAAGATATCAATGTTGTATTAGATAAATTGTCTAATCATGGTGGTTTTTCTTGGATAATGCTAGATCTCGTAAAATATGCAAGAATGCTCAATAGAAAAATAGATTTTAATTGGGACCTTTCTACTACTACTAGTAAACGCAGTGAATGGGAAAAAGAAATAGAAGTTATTAGACAGGAGTGGTTACCCCTGTATTCGTTTTAAGGGTGAAGAGACCTAATGCATTGCGGGAGTTATGATGACTCCTGCTTTGTAGTTAGGGTTAACTAAGTATCAATTAAAAACCAATAGAATGGCTAAAGTTACAAAAGAACGTGTTGCTAATATATGCAAACGTGTGAATGGGGGTATGAAACCCGGGTATGCTACGCATGCAGAAGGATTAGGTGGAGGATACCTAATTGCGTTAAAAGATTCTGGTATCTTGTACAAGGATGCTCAAGGTAATTGGAAAGGTATGGTTAAGATACATACCACAAGATTTGATGAGTTTACTAAGTTGCGTCAACGCTATGATAAACAACGAGAAGATGGTGTTATCAGCGTTAAGTATACAAGCAAACTTCCTAATGATACCTCTGTGGTAGAAAAGGTTAACGTATTTAGAAGAATTTGGAACATAATCTTAAAGAAATAATGATGAGTGAGCAAGATAAAAGACCTGTATTTATGGGTAACTTTGAGCGTTTCAAGAAAGAGACGCAAGTAAAACATGAAGATGTTATGAGACAAACAAAGAGATTAAATGAAAGAATGAGCTTTGCATTAGCTATTGCAACGGTTGCTATAATAGCATCTATTGCAGCTTTAGCTATATAATGCCGCTTTTTTCATAGTAATTATTGTATATTAAATCATTTTATCGTAAGCAGTTTTACCTTTGATATATATGTATTACCAGCTCCCAAACGGGAAAACAATATGGCTTGATGTTAATGATATCCTTAATCTTACAGATAGGGATGTTAGAGAACTTGTCGCTTGTAATGCTGGTGAACATATAACTAATCCTTGGCATGGTGCTTCTATAAAAAATGTAAAAGAAGAGAAAGAAGATATTGAGGATGAGGAAGATGAAACGGAAACATACTATAAAGAGTATTTCCCGGATGAGTTTCCTGAAATTCCTGATGATGATATCAACTTTGATTTGTTAGAAGACTAAAATCCAACTATTTATGAGTTATCAAGTTAACGTATCCTCTAATGAGGATGGTGGTGTTATTACATTGAGTAAAAATAATCCAGAGTTTGGATTTATTCGTGTTACTCAACGTCGTTTAGTTATTAATAAGAAGGGTTGGGTAAACATGCGTGAGTTATCCGCACTTGTTCAAGCTGATGTAGAAACTCTAAAGTCATTAGAGTGGTCAGCTAACCAAAAACTTAGTGGTAACATTGTTATTAAAGAGTCCTTAGAACCTTTTAATAATGAGTATGCCGATAAGGACTTAAAAGTAGCGGGTGATACAGGTATTGTATGTTGTTCAGATGGTCAACCTATTTATCGTAAATGTTTTTATGATCCAACAGGTAATGATCCAGACACGTTAGTACAACATGACAATGCTGATGAAATCCGCAATGTCAACTTAGCGGCTAAGCATGCTGAAGCTGACAACTTTACATTGTAATTAAGGGGGAGTAATATCCCCCAATTTTGTATAAATCAACTAAAATCAATATGAATAAAAACCCTTACACTTTTGCACAAAAAGTAGTTTACAAAGGTAAGATGCAATCTTACCAGTTGTATGGTAATCCTGGGCGTAAGCAGCAGGTGGTCTATGAAAAAGACGAGTTTAACCCACAACAGAATTTTCTGTATAAGCGTGTGTTATTTGGATTAGGTGTTTACTCCGAGGAGGAGTTGACGAAGATGCATTGGGATAAGAAGAAACGTATCCTAAAAGTGCATAGTCGTGCGCAAACTGTTTTAAATATTTGGAAGCATCAACTTAGTAATCAATGGACTGCGGATTTATTAACGAGTCTATTTTGGAACAGTAATTTTGCTAAAGAATATGCTGATAAATTTGTTAATGAAGTGGATCCTACATATATTAGCAATCTAGAATTTAAATCTCTAGGTGTTAGTAAAAAGGAAATAGTTAACAAGTTAATAGAAGAAAAGGTATTACCTTATAACTTTTATCAATTAAAATAAATTAACATGAAACTTAGTGATCTAGACAATCGCGAAATCCTATTCATTTATTTCAGTAACCGTAAATGGTTAGATACCTATGAGGATATCTTTGAACACAAGTCACTAGAGGATGTAATGAACATCCTTGACTTTGGTCAAATACGTATTACACAACCTCTTAGTGATAAAGAACTGAATAAGATTCAAGAATCTGAACATTATATCATATCAAGTAATATTAATAATAAACTTGAGATGATTGTGGACATGATTGAGGAAGCCGATAAAAGTCTATATGATGAAGTTCAGGAATGCTTTAATAAAGCAAAAATTTAACTATGAAAACAACGTTTATAATGAATGGGTCTACAAGACTTGTTCTCACTCCGGAAACGGAAGCTGAAGAGGTTATGTTAAAGCAACTAACCTCACAAGACAATATCATTACACATGTGGGAGAAGGCAGTCACATTGCTTTGACATATGGTGGTGATTCTATTATCATAATGAAATCTGATAATGTTACAAGCCAAGCTCAAGAAGTGTGATGGCTGTAACGAAGTAACAACAATCTGGAAGAAAGAAGGTACGCAGAAGTTTTGTAGGCATTGCTGGAGTAAACAATTTAAGGGTTTGTCTAGTATTAAAAAACCAACAGCCAAGAAACCTATGCGCCTTCAATCTTCCAAGATTGTTAAACTTAATGCAGCCTATATGGTATTAAGAGACCAATTTTTAAAGAGAAAACCTCATTGCGAGGCTCACTTACCGGATTGTGCTATCAATGCTTGTGACGTACACCATAAAGCTGGGAGGATTGGTGCTCTATTATTAGATGATACTCAGTTCCTTGCTGTATGCAGGACGTGCCATAACTATATAGAAACTCATCCTAAAGAAGCAAAACTATTAGACTTTAGTAAATCAAGAGAATCATGATTATAAAATTTGAAGTAATAGATGGGCTTGAAAACCTAAGACTATTAGACCGCACGTGGCGTGGAGACAGCAATGATCTTACATTACACATTGATCTTACTAACCTTATCCGTAAACTATATGGTGAAACAGATGATAAGGTACTAACCTTTGAGATATCTGCGCTACCTATAGAAGATAGTGAGAGATTTACTCTTGATAAAGTTAGCAAAGGATTACCTGGTGCTATGTATACTCATAGTACACTAGGTATCCACTATATATGTGAGCTACTGCTCTTGTATGTAGGGCCTGATTTCCCTAAATATTTTTACATTAAAAAACAAACAGCATGAAGAAGTTAATTATGATTTTTATGCTAGCTATTGGATTAGTTAGCTGTAGTAAAGAAGAAGATAAGCAGTGTAACTGTGGTACTATTGCTAATGATGGCATTACTGGTACTTGTTACTGGTTAGAGATTACTAATGATTGTACAGGTAATAAGAAGACATTCTGCTTTGATCAAAGCGTATGGATGGATGCTTATGTAGGTAGTAACTTCTGTGTTACTAACCAAGGTCAATGGTAATATGAAGAAGTTAATTTTTAGTTTACTTTTTATTATTACCACAGTGTGCTCAATAGCACAAGGTAATTCTCACAATGCACATGCAATAAGGTTTAGTCATACTGAGGATGATGCGTTTAACTGGGCTGAGTCTGTTAGTGTAGACATACCCATTATCATAACAGATAACATCCTAAATATATACACAGAACTACCACAAACATTTCGTATTACTGGTGATCCTGTAGATGTTGACAAGTTTAGTAAGCAATGGTCTGCTATAGATGGTAATGATGTGACTTGTAGTTTAAAATTTGTAGCTGTTAATGGAAAATTCTTCTGTTATATTTATTATGCAGATGTAGCTTATTTTTATAGAATAGAAGAATATGACTAGAGAAGAAATTCAAAAGCAAGCGTTAGATACGCTTATTGCTAATAAGAGATCTGGTATTGCTGTATCTATGGGAGTTGGTAAAACTCTTATAGGTCTACAGCATATAGTTCAACATTATCATGAAGATCTAAAAGTATTAGTTGTAGCACCTAAGCGTTCTATACTTAAGTCATGGGCAGATGAGGCAGAAAAGTTTAATCTTCAATACTTACTAGCTCATATTAAGTTTACTACTTATTTATCTTTAGGAAAACAGGATTTAAATTATGATGTTGTGTACTTAGATGAGTGCCATAATCTATTAGATTCACATGATCCTTGGCTTTCACAGTACAAAGGTAGTATTGTAGGTCTTACTGGTACACCACCGCGGATTGCAAAGTCCGAGAAAGGACAAATGGTGGCTAAGTATTGTCCTATTAAATACAGCTACATTACTGATGAAGCAGTAGAAGATGGTATTCTAAATGACTATGAAATCATTATTCATTTACTTAATCTAGACGCTAACCAGAATTATTATCAAAAGACTAAGAAAGGGAGTTTTCCTACATCTGAGTTAAAGAACTATAATTACTGGAGTCAAAGATTAATGAATGCTAATGGCTTTAAAGAAGAACAAATCCTTAGAGTAATGCGTATGAAATCTATGATGGGTTATCCCAGCAAAGAACGCTATGCACTAAGATTGTTTAATAAGATAACTGATAAAGTAATATTGTTTGCTAATACACAAGAGCAAGCAGATAAGATGTGTAACTATAGTTATCATAGTAAAAATAAAGGTTCTGAAGCTAATCTCGATTTGTTTAAGAGTGGTGACATTGATAAGTTAAGTTGTGTATTACAGCTTAGTGAAGGTGTAAATATACCTAACCTTAAACAGGGTATCATTATGCATGCGTATGGTAATGAGCGGAAGTCTGCACAAAGACTTGGTCGTATGTTGAGATTAAACCCTGATGAAAAAGCAGTTATCCACATATTATGTTATGATGATACTGTAGATACCACATGGGTGCAGAATGCTTTAGAGCAATATGACGACACAAAAATTAAATGGATTAAAGCAAATGAACAGTAATTTACCCGCTGGTGCAGAACAAGATGTTAGTGCACCTTGGAATCAAGTAAGTGATTTATGTAAGTATTGTGATCAAGATATCATTAGAGGTATGGCTCAAGAAGCCACCTTTGATGATGCAGATGTACAAGAACATTTTGAGGCAATGCTTGAAGAAGCAGATTTATGCCGTGATTGTTTTAAAGAACAAGAAGCCGATGATCAAGATGAATGGGTCAATTGGGACGCCTGAGTTAGAAACCATTGAAGATATTAAGCTTGATCTATCCTTCTTGGAGGATAGCAAGCTTATACTCTTTAATGATGACCATAACTCCTTTGATAAGGTGATTATGGCTCTTATTGTATATTGTCAAATATCTAGTGCAAAAGCAGCAGAGATTGCTATGAAGGTACACAATGAGGGTAAGGCTATAGCAAAGTATGGTCCTCGTAAAGACCTAGAAGTTATAGCTGGTATATTTGGTGAATTAGATTTAACCTGTGAAATAGAAGACCCATGAAACCAGGGGATTGTTTTATAGATGATTACTATGAGCCAGATACTATTGTAATAAAGGTTACTGATATAGTGCAGGCGGATGGTCATGGATGTACAGTTGTTTATACAAGTGATCCTGACCGTATGAGGCTAGGCGCAAAGGTATCACGTTATTCAGATGACGAGGAACTTATACCAGTAGCTATGATCACCATAGATAATAAAGTAATACTAATTAACTTATGAAAAGTAAAAGATTAACTGATGATGACATGGTAAAAGATATAATCAACACCATGTTTATAATAGCTGGTCATGATGTATCCTATGAGGACATCAAGGACCGTAAGGACAAATGGTATGAGGAATGGACCATGACTCCTGAGCAAGAAGAAAAGTGGACGGAGTGGATGGTAGGATACTTACGTAAGCATAGAAAGCTTACTATTAAGTATGCTCAGAGATCTGCTTCTATGTATAACCTGATGTGGGGCCTTAAAGTCAACCGTCCTGAACTAGAGCAAGAGTCTGATTAAAACTATGGAAGGTAAATACGTAATCATAGATCTTAGGACTATGGATTTTATGAAGGATGAACATGGTATTATAAAGTACTATGACACCGAGGAAGATGCAGGTCTTACCTGTGGTATACAAGAGCTTGAAAATGCTTGGGTAATGCAATTAGTATATAATCATATTGAACCATGATGGAAACAATAGGTAGTATTTTATTATGTATGCTAATGTGCATACCCATATTCTTTCTAATCTACATTGCTGTATGGATGCCTAAAGACAAAATGAAAGGTCATGCAGGTAGAGGTAAATGTAAATGTTGTAATAACTAAAAACTTTAAACATGAACAATCTTAATAGAAGATTATCAATGCTCACGGTAACCGTGTTGCAGAAAATAGCTAGAGCCTGTGTTGATAGGTCAGCTAAAATATTAAACAAACTTTAAAACTAAATAGTTATGGAAAAAGAAAAGAATGCTAATACATATACCTTTAGAAAAGGCTTTGAACTACCAACTGATGAGGAGATATATGAACTTGCTGAAAAAATATTAGCGGTTGAGTATTTCAGTTTTACAGAAGGTGCTAAATGGATGAGAGATAAAATCAAAGGAGGTAACAATGAGTAAACAAACTGCGGTTGATTGGTTGGAAGAGCAAATCAATCTTGGATTATCTGAGAGAGGTTTAATAAGTGCTATAAAAGAAGCCAAGCAAATGGAGAAGGAGCAGATTGAAGTTGCTTATAAAGAAGGTAATCATTCGGAAATGAGAGGT
>Ga0114973_10004124_pt1 | contig 10140 bp, 9 predicted proteins | sample M_140807_MF_Meta_FD_87025 | JGI IMG/M metagenome (GOLD analysis project Ga0114973, IMG submission 87025) | Freshwater microbial communities from Lake Montjoie, Canada to study carbon cycling - M_140807_MF_MetaG | ecosystem: Environmental > Aquatic > Freshwater > Lake | place: Lake Montjoie... | reverse complement strand
GTTTAATTAATAGTCATTTTAATCAAATATTTAAAATGCCTTACTTTGGAATAAACGTTGATCAAATTAAACAACCTGTATTAACAATTCTTAATACTGATGATAATTTATTACCTTTAACAAAAGGTATTGATGATTTTTTTGTACAATCAAATAAAAATAAATATTTTATAATTAATAAAGGAGATCATTTTTCTTCTTTTACAGATGATAGAACATCAGAACAAGTTAATGAATTTATTAATTCAATCTCAAAGAATAATTTTACAAAATATGAAAATATTAATTATGATTTATATTATAAAATAAATTGGAATTTTAATAATACGTTTGAACATACACAATTTGAGAATTTCTTAAAATCAAAACCAATAAAAAAAAATCAAATATTTAGTGATAGTGAATATACATATTATAAAACAAATAATGTTGATATTATTGATTCATTAAATAAAAATTTTGATGTACCAATTAATTGGAATATTAAATTTTTAAAAACAAATAGTAAAATTGAAATACCAAGAACTCTATTAAAATGGTTTATTTTTAAACCAAAGATTAAAAAAATAAATAATTATATCGGGGTTGATGTATTATCAATACGTATTGAAAATAAAGATGTTTATTATAAATTTCCAAGTAAATTTTCTATTTTACAGCAAATTGAAAAGTAATTAATAATCATATAACCCGTAAATAAGTTGTTCATTTATATTATTTATTAGTTCATATCGTTTCTATGTCCCTTCAATAAATCCATCAGTAATTCTTTTACACCTTTTCTCATTTAAAACGCCCATTTTAAATGAGAAAAGGTGTAAATAATGTAATTAAATTATATTTATTATCTATTTGATTTGATTACAATTTGTATTTATTTTTTTACATAATGAAATAATAAATTTTTTAAAATATTTTTTATCATTTAATTTATTTTCCCAAAATATAGCAAAGTGTAAATATTTCTTTTCCAAATTATTTACATGTAAAAAATTATAAATACGATTTTTTTCTTCTTGCAAACAAGTATCATCAAATTTTTTATGTTTATTTTCAAAAAATATACAACTTTGTATTAAATAAAAGTAGTATGATTGATTGTTTTAATAGTTGTAATTATATATTCTTTTTAGTTTTTACAAACTATTTAAAATAAAAAAATATTTTTAAAAAAAATATATAAAAATTTTAAAATATACATAAATATATACATGAACTCCAAACATTTTCATAGTGGACATCATCATAGTGAATCAAGTTCTGATTCAAGTACTGATTCAAGTACTGATTCAAGTACAGAATCAAGTACAGAATCGAGTACAGAAACATCAAACGATTCAAATGAAAAAATTTGTTATAAAACAGAAATAGAACATATTAAAGTCAAAAGAGGACGCAGAGGTAAAAAAGGATGCAAAGGTTCTGTCGGTCCTATTGGTCCTATTGGTCCTACTGGTCCTACTGGTCTTACTGGTCCTACTGGTCTTACTGGTCCTATTGGTCCTACTGGTCTTACTGGTCCTATTGGTCCATCATTTGCATTATCGTACGCTGATTATTATGCATTAATGCCAGGAGATAATTCAGCTGCAATAGCAGTTGGCACCGATATACAATTTCCAAGCGATGGACCTTTTTTAGGGGGTGATATTGCAAGAATAGGTCCTTCTAGCTTTAATTTGGTATCAGTTGGAACATATCAAATATTATTTCAAGTTAGTATAGATGAACCAGGGCAACTAGTAGTTTCTTTAAATAACTTACAACAAACATATACTACTGCTGGTAGAGCAACAGGAACTAGTCAAATAGTAGGAATGTGTTTAATTCAAACATTAACAGCTAATAGTACATTAACTATTCGTAACCCATCTGGTAACTCATCTGCATTAACAATTACTCCAAATGCAGGTGGTTCAGAGTCAGTATCAGCACATTTATTAATAACAAGAATTAATTAATAAAAAAATTGAAAAATATCGTCAATGAATATATATAGAAAATTTAATGAATAACATGAATTTATTTTTAAGTGTAACTCCAGATAGAATAGTATTAGGAGGACAAAGTGGTATTGTATTAAAATGTGGGCATGATATGACCAAGTATACATTTGATAATCTATGTGCCGGAAAATGTAATATTTGTAATAAAGATTTAGAATTATCAGAGGTATCACTTCTAAGACTTAGCTTAGTTGATAATAACTCATTAGTTGATGATAATACCGAACAAACGCAGAGACTTTTATCTATTAGAGCGCCAACAAGTAACGAAACATCAGAAAGTAATAGCCAAACAGAAAGTAATAATTTAAATATTGTATGTCCTATATGTACAATTACATACAATAATGAAGATACTAGAATAGTAGTATTGCCCTGTCAACATGTGTGTTGTATTAAATGTCTAGGTCATGATATATTTCAAAATAAATGTTATATATGTAGAACTAAATTTTTTAGTGATAGTATTCCTTACAAATTTATTAACCCTGAAGAAACTGATTTTAAGGAAGCAATTGATACTAACTTTGAACAATTTAGTGGACCTCTATTTTATTCAGGTCAAATTATTACACAAACACCATCTGAAGTTATAAAAATTCAGGAAAAGTATGGAAGAATCTTAAATTCTAAAAAATTTATTTGGATATTTAGGAGTAGAGAAGCGCTTATCGTTAGATTGGATCCAGGATTAATTACAGTTTTACATAGATGGGAAAACATTCCAGAAACTTTCATTCAACAAACAGAACTAAGAAGGGAATTAACTCAAAGTAGTGCTGGATTATCTAGACAAGCTTCTAATAGAACATACAGCCAACCAGTTCACGATGTAAATGAATTTGAAATAATGGAAGTAGAACAAATAAGTTTTTATGATTTTGTTCCAATTATAGACGGTCAACATGTAAATTTTTCATCACATCTTTCTCGTGCCCAAATTAATGAAATTCGAAATAATATTGGAGAATTAATCGGTGAAAGAGATAGTTGGTTGATTGGTTATGTTATGAGTCCAGGTGAACCAATTATGCCAAATAATGTTATATCTATAAATAATAATTGTCCACTAGTAGTCAGATATGTGTTTCAGTTAGGAATAATGTCTAGATATTATGATTTAATTAAATTATTTGTTAAAATTGAAGATAATAGAATATCCAACTTTGTTGTTCATACATATGCATTAATAGATGGAATAACTAATGAATCAGTTTTATTACAAAGAACATCTGGATTAGGTAATCATACAGGTGATTCAACACCGTTTACTTCAAGAAATCTAATAGTACATGAAGTTATTCATGATAATGATGATGGAAACACACTAAAAACTTTTAAAGATTCTAGTAGACAATATGCTGAATTAGGTTATACACATGTTATAGATGTTGCAGCAGCATGGCCTCATGGATCTAGATTAACTGAAATACATGATTGTACACCTTCAATAATCTTATACACAACTGATGAAAATAACATGCCAATTGGATATAATATTGATCCACAAATTCATCATAATTCAGAAGCAGTTATTATTGGCATGACATCATTAACAACATTTGAACAAGATAGATCAAACTATGTTACATTAGGATGGCCAACTAATGGATGTGCTTCAGAAGGTTTACAAACAATTATTCCTATTATTAATACATTTAATAGAATACTTTCAACTAGACCAGAAACACTGGACTTGATGATGTAATAAAATTAATTGAACAACTATAACTATTTGAAGGATATAAAAATTGATTATTATTTTATTTTACTAATTGATTATAAGTTATGGAAAATAAAGTAAATGGATTAATCAAACAAAATGAATCAATTTATAATTCTTTAAAAAATAGAAATGTACTAGACATTGGTGATTTAATTGTATTAACAGATGATTTAACTATTGATAATAAATTTGAACTCTTAAATATTGAAAATAATAGATTGAAAGAGTTAGTTAAAAATAATAAACCTCCACCTGTTGTACCACAAGCAAAACCAGTTGTTAATCAAAATACTAAAGTAAAAGAAGTAAAAGATGATAACGATGATGAAGAGTATATTGAACCTGTTACAAAATTCAGTACATTAACTAATATGGAAGATATTAAAAGAGCATTTTTTACAGCTGAAAATAATGATTATACTAAATTTATTGAATTAGTTAAGAATCATAGTTTTAAGCTATACAAAGTAAATTATAAATATTCATCTGATAAAGATGGTGCACCATCATTTTCAGCTAAAAATCTAGTAGGTGGATTTGTCAGAAATTTTGATGATCTAAGAAAGTATTTTATGATATGTTTCAGATGTTTTAAAAATGATGTAGTACCAGTTAGTTATTCATATCCTTCATATTGGATTGTAAATTCTGAAGATCTTCTAGAAAAAATTATTGGATCTTTATATGAAGATTTTGAATTCACTGAAATTAAAGATGATGAAAAAGATAATTTCTATATTGAAATTCAAAAGATAAAAGTAGAAGATGAAAATTTAATTACAGAATCATATGTTCATTAAAAACAAATTAATTTAAATTATATATATAAATGTTATAAGTATTTATTTATAATTAGTTATGAATTAGATGAATTAGATAAAATTGGATTGTGTGGTATTTATATTGATTTAGAAATAGAAAAACAAGAATTAAAAAATATTTATAATAAAACAGTTGATTATAAATATTTTGGTTATAAAATAATGATTTATACTTTATGTGAGAAACAATATAAATTTACAAATAGATTATTGACATATAGATTTAATAAATTTAATGATCATAATAAAAATTGACAAATATTTTATTTTATTCACATGAAAAAAGTTTATGACAGAATTTATAAATAGCTATCCAGTTACTAATAAAGTACCTTATAATGCAAAATTTGGTAATGTAGAGGGTGAATTTAGGGGATTGGATAAAGATAAACTTATGAATCCTCCAATTGAAATAGTAGATAACTATAATTGGATTAGAGATGATATGCGAAAAAATAAAGAAGTATTAGACCATATTAATAATGAAAATTTGTATACCAATTCAATTATTAATTCACATAAAGAATTTAAAAAAAATATATATAAAGAAATTAAATCTTATGTAAGAAAATCTTATGATACATATAATTATTCTAAATCTAAAAATAGTCAATATAAATATTTTTCAAGGTTTATTGAAGGTAAAGATTATAAACAAGAATGTAGAATAAATACAGAAACAAATAAAGTTGATATTTTACTAGATATTAATGAATTAGCAATTAATAAAAATCAATGTGATGTTACAAGTTTTCAACTTTCTCCTGATCATAGATATATATCTTATGGAGTAGATTATGATGGAAGTGAAAAATATGATTTAGTTATAAAAGAAATAGAAAATAATCACAAAGAACTACATAATAATATACCAACGTTAGCATACTGTTCTTTTTTTTGGATGTCTCCAACAAAGATATATTATTTAATTGGGGATAAGAAAAATAGACTTTATCAGGTTTGGTTATATGATTTAGAAACTGAAATGAATAAATTAGTATATATAGAAGATAATGAAGAATATGATTTATCAATAAATTTTTCTGAAGATTATAATTATGTATTTATTTCTTCTGGTAATTATGATTCAAATTATTGTATGTATATTGATTTTAAAGTTGATCCATTTAAATATCATATTTTTGAACCATTAAAAGAAGGATTAAAATATAATTTATATCACCATCAAGGTATATTCTATATTTTAACAAATAAAGATGATTCAATAAATTGGAAAATTATGAAATGTAATGTAAATAATAATGTATGGTCTGATTTCATTCCGTATAATCCAAATGTTTATATTAGTGAAATTCAACTATTTAAAAATAATTTGGTCTTTGAAAGTAAAATCAATGGTAATATATATTTGAATATTTATGATTTTATTACAGATAAAATAAAAGTTATATCTTATTTAGAAGATAATGTTTACTCATTAGATGAATATATTAATAATAAAACTACAAATAAAACATCACATGTTTATACACTTGGTCTTGGATATAATTGTATATATGATACTAATATTTTAAATGTTAGATTTACATCATTAATTTCACCATCTAAATTAATTGATTATAATATGAATACATTAGAAAATAAAGTAGTTTATGAGCAAGTTGTTCCTAATTATAATGAATCTTTATATGAGTGTAAAAGATTATGGGTACCACATGAAGGAATTCCTATTTCAATAGTTTATAAAAAAGATAAATTTATAAAAGATGGATCTATGCCTTTATATTTGTATGGTTATGGATCATATGGTCATACAGTAGATCCTAATTTTTGTTATAAAATTTTACCATTATTAGATAGAGGTTATATTTATGCAATAGCACATATAAGAGGAGGATCATTTTTAGGTTATGATTGGTATTTACAAGGGAAAATGTTTAATAAAATGAATACTTTTAATGATTTTATTAAATGTGCTGAATATATGATAGAAGAAAAATATACTAATAAAAGAAATATAGTAACAGAAGGAAGATCAGCAGGTGGATTATTAATTGGTGCAACAGTTACAATGAGACCAGATTTATTCAAAACAGTAATTCTTGGTGTACCATTTATTGATGTTATTAATACAATGTCAGATTCAAAAATTCCATTAACTATAGAAGAATGGACACAATGGGGAAATCCAAATGAAGAAAAAGATTATGAATATATGAAACAATATTGTCCATATACAAATATTAAAAAATGCGACTATCCTAATATGTATCTAACATGTGGATTACATGATCCAAGAGTACCATATTGGGAATCATTAAAATTTTTAGCAAAAATTAGAGAATATAAAACTGATTCTAATATTCAAGTTATAAGAGTTGAGACAGAACAAGGTCATTTTGGAGGATCATCTAGATATAAATTTATAGATGATCTGTCTGAATTATATACATTTATTTTTAATTATTAATTATTAAATTATCTACTATCAACACAGTAACAATTTTCACCATCACTAGATAATGAAGCTTTACAATATGTTGGACATAATTCTGAACTACATGCACCAGATGGTATATCCATACACTTTGGTTTAGCTTCAAATTTTTCACTTGATAAATTAAAATAAAGTAATATAGAAATTAATATAAAAATTATAATAAAAAAGTTTGAATCAAAATTCATTTATATTATATATTATAAAAAAAAAAAATTTATATATTATTATAATTATGGATGAAATTAGAATTATAATAGATTATATCAGTAAAAATAAAATTATAGTCTTAATTGTTTTTTTAATAATACATTTTATATATTTTAATACAACTTTAGGTAAAAATGATCATTTTAAAACATTGATAAGTATTTATGGATCATTTGGTTTATTATTAACAATTTATAATTTGTATAATACAAGTAGAATAAATTATGCTAGTACAATTAATAATCAGTTATCTTATTTAAATCAACTTTTTCAAAATATTACACAGACAACTAGTACATTTTTCTTAAATAATAGAAATATGAAATATTATTATGATGAATTATATAATGATATAAAAATTAAAGATGAATCTATAAGAGATAAAAATTTAGAACAAATATTAACGAATAATATTTTGATTAATATTGACGCTTTAGTAAATTATATAGATTCATTTAAATTAACAACTGGGAGTAATTTTCAATTAAAAATTATGGAAGAGAAATTATTAAAACTTTTAGCACAATTTATGAAATCTAAAATATTTGTTGAAAATTGGAAAAAGTTTAGAAAAACATTGGCATTAAAGTGGACAAAAAATTTTATTGAACTTTATTTTAAGCTATAAATATTTTATAATATTAATAAAGTAGTATCTCCATTAATTTTTTTATAATTTCATGAAGACCTGTAATTTTAGGGGCAATCTTTATTACGAGGATCATCTAAGTAAAAACTTAGTAAATTGGTAGGTAATAGTACTTTAATACCATTTATAATATATTTGTTCATTACATTAAATTATGAATTATATTAACACGACCTTCTCTTATATAAGATTTATCATATTTTATATTGATTTCAGAACTGGATAAGTTAGATGTTAAAATTATAATTAAATAAGGATATATTTTAATATTTATATCATCTAATAATGAATTCCATGTTGTTTTATTATATACTTCAATTGGTATATCTTCATGCAAAACAATTTTGTCATTATGAAATCTATCTAATATAATATCAAATTCATCTATTAACAAAATTAATGGTTTATTTATACTAACTTTTGCATTATCATAAATATTTTCTAAAGTATCACCAGGTATTATTGGATTATATGTTTTACAGAAGGAACCCTTTAATTTTTTTGCAATTAATAATCCAATAATTGATTTACCAGTTCCTGGTTTACCATGTACCATAGTCACACATACATTATTTTTATTGTAAAAATCAATAGTATCATCAATTATTTGTTCTTGATTTTCTTTTGGTAAATAATATGAACACTCTAACTCTCTTTTCCTTGAATATCTACAATAATAATTTCCTTTTAGTATTATTAAGGAAATAAACTCATTTTTATTTAGATCGGATTTAATACATTCTTTTTTTGTAAGTTCTTTAAACATTTTTTGTGTTGATAAACAATATAATAATCCTGGTAATTCTTTATTAAATCGAGCAGAGATATAACCAACATAATAATATCCAACAAATAATCCAGATGGTTCTTCATCTTCATTGCGTATGGTTGAATATTTTATATTTTTAGAAATACAAGTAATTACATTTTTATCTGTAACACAATAAAAAGAATACCCACAGAAGATAAATGGTATTAATATCAATGTCCAAAAAATGGATATTGATGATAATAGAATTGATGAAAACATAGTAAACAGTAACATAAATTTAATTAATTTATAATAATAATTATTTTTTTCAGTTTTTTATAATTAATAGTAATACTCTCTCTCCCATTTCAAAAAAAGTGAATTCATTTGTTCACTTTATTAACTTTTTAAAAAATCATTTAAGAATAATATTTCTATTATCATATATATGGATCAAAAAGTGAATGATAAAAGTGAATTTAGATGTAATAGTTGTAATAAGAATTATGCAAGTAAAAGTAGCTTATGTAATCACAACAAAAAATTTCATAATAATGAAGGTTTGATAAAGACTGTAAATAGTACATTAACGTTTGATAAAAGACTGAAAACGACTGATATAAATTTAAATCAATATGCAACTATAAAAACATATAATTGTAGATATTGTAATAAAAAATATACAAATAAAAATTCTAGATGGTCACATGAACAAAAATGTATAATTATAAATAATATAGAGATTGAGAATAATAAAGAGCTAGATAAAATAAAAGATTCAAATAAACAAAAAGAATTAGAACTTTTATTAAAAATTGAAGAAACTAAAATTAAAAACGCTGAAGCTAAAATTCTCCAACTTAAAATTAAATTAGAACAATCTCATAATGTAGATAATATTACATTAAAAAAAATTAATAAAAAATTAATGGAAAGAAATAATTTAATAAAAAATTCAACTATAAATATTCAAAATAATGATAATAAAATAATAAATAATTATCAGTTAATAGGATTTGGGAAAGAAGAAATTATGGAAACATTAACTAATAATGAATTAAAACAAATAATGAATGCTAAATATGGTTGTTTAGAAAAACTAGTTGAAATAGTTCATTGTGGTAAATATAATCAATTCAAAAATATTATTATAACTAATATGAATAATAATTATATGTATAAATATGACGATAAAAAAGGATATTTTGTATTATCAACAAAATCAGAAGTTCTAAATTCATTAGTTGATTATAGATTAGGCGATTTAGAAATTATTTATAATGATTTACTTATTAAAAATAAAATAGATGAAAAAACAAAAGATATTATTGAAAAATTTATAAATAAAATAAATTCAGATGACTCTAAATTTATTGATTATGAAGGTAAAAATCATGATAATTATAAAGAATATAAGATAAATGAAATAAGAATGTTATTATTTAATAATCAAGATAAAATTAGTAATGATATTTCATTATTTTTAACAACTAATGAAGTTGATTATGAACCACCTAAT
>Ga0114973_10004122_pt1 | contig 10141 bp, 7 predicted proteins | sample M_140807_MF_Meta_FD_87025 | JGI IMG/M metagenome (GOLD analysis project Ga0114973, IMG submission 87025) | Freshwater microbial communities from Lake Montjoie, Canada to study carbon cycling - M_140807_MF_MetaG | ecosystem: Environmental > Aquatic > Freshwater > Lake | place: Lake Montjoie... | reverse complement strand
TACGGTGGTCAGAAACCCGCGATGCCATACGGTGGCAACCAACCCAGCATGTCTCAGGGAGGTAGCTCGCTCGCCGAGTCGCGAGCGGAGGAGAGGAAGCGTCAAGATGCGGAAAGGAAGGAGACCGGCATTGTGTGTTATATGCAATCCCTTGGAATCAGGCAGCCATCTCCACCTGCTGCGGCAGCATCAGGAGCACCAGTGACCAACCCCACGCACGTTGCATCAGCATCAGCGGGTGGCATCATGACTGCAGGCGGCCGCATCTCGGACTTCTCGCGGCCTCATGAAGATGAAGGGGGAATTCCGGGATCAGCTATTGCATCATCAACAAATCCAGAAGAGCAAGGAGAAGGGGCGAAGGTCAACGAGAATAGCACAAAGCGAAAGCGCACTCGAGATGACTGCACAAAGAGAAGAGGCAAGCAATACTTGTAGATATGTACATCATTGCTGGTGCTGCTACTGCTCACAACATTTTGCTTGCGAAAATATGCATTGTTTTTGTTAACATCAAACATGTAAGAGCACAACAAATGTGCCAGCATGAAACATGAAATAGCACAACAAATGTGTTGTCGTTACAAATGCATTCTGTCGTGACAAACAATAAACACAGGTAAACAGAAGGTCGAGAACGACAAACGCCAATGGGAGCGCCTATGCAGCACTATGAATGCCAGCTCTAGTAGCCGCACTTTATCCAAGGTCGCTGCTCATGGTCTAGAACAGACCGCCGCGTTCAGCGAGACCAGTGGCAAGGGTAGGCGTCAGGGTGACAATTCAAGGGTTTACTACATGGTCTGCGTAGATCAGGCTGGTGAGAGCACAGCACAAGTTAAGCTAGTTGGGCATGAAAAGGATGACCAAGTGAATCGGAGCATAGGCTCTATTGCACCGCAGTTGTCGTCACTGGCCGATGCAGTTGTCGAAGCAACTCGCCGCCGAGGAGAAAATATCACCGAGCGAAGAGGACCCGGCATTTCCGAGAGTGACGAAGCATTGGCTGACATTCAGAAAATTGTCAAGGATCTATCCAAGATCAAAGATTTTTTCCCAGAACCTTCCGAAGACCAAAAATCCGGCAGTTCCTCTTCGTGGCTGCAATCGCCATTCGACGCAGCTGTGAGACTGTTGTCCGCACACCTGCTTGCTTCGACCTTCCAGGCAGTCGGCCAAGATGGGCTCGGATGTGAAGAGAAGGTGTATGCTGCAGGAAAGAAAGTGTTGGATGCGCGGAACAATCATGTGCAGAGTGCAGCAAACCACAGCAACACAGAGCTTGGAGTAGCAAAACAAAATCGCCCCAATTTGCAGTGCTTTGCGCGAAATGGCATGTCCGCGATGTGCCTGCAATGTTTGGATTCTTGGCGTGACCGAAACACGTTGACGTCATTCTTATGCGCGTTCAATTACAGCCTAATGCAAGGGCAGCACATCTCGCAGGTCGACATTTGGAATATCTCCGAAGCGGGCACTAAGCCTCCTAGAAAGTCAAAGAAAAAGGAACAAACGGGCCAGGCAAAGGCAAAAACTGGCCAGAACAAGTTGCCAGGGATTGAGAAATGGATGCTCGTAACCTGGCCGGGGAGCAAGAGGCATCACAAAGCATTGAGTAGGGAGGCCAATTTACAAATGCTCAAGATGAGTCTGTTAGCCATTTACAATGGGGGATTTTGGATGCTCCCGCATGTCAAGGAATACCCGGAGAATTTTGCGAAGTGTCAAACTCCACCAGAGTTTCTGACACAGCAGGTTTTTGAGTTTGCCGTGCAACAGCTCGACCTTGAGAAGCAGGCCCGTGGGGACTTTAGTCTTGCCACTGGGGTTTCTGAGGCTGAGAAGGACCAGGTTCCTTTGCCAAAGAAAATGCCGTGGTGGACCAGCGCCTTCGATCGAGCTCAGTTGGAAGCCATTTGGACTGACCCGGAAAAAGCAGGCTGTCGTTGGATTCCTGTGAGTGCGTTCGATGCGGCTGAAAGTCTTGGTCTTTCATTCAACAATTTAGTGTCGTTTCAACAACTACGAACACCGTCGCTGGAGGATGAGACATTTGATGCGGACGTGAATTCCCAATCCAACAATATAGATGCAGCGAAGACTGTCTTTGAAGAGATCGTGCGGTTTTGTTTCACCTGGTCGAAATTGAAGAGTGACAATCAGGCTACCTCAGATGATACAACTGTTGGTGATGACGTCGCAATGTTTGTTGAGGACAGCGGGGTTGGATCACAATTTTCAGTTGACAGAACCACATCGCAGGAGGAGCTTTTGTTGTCACCAAGTCAGGATGCTTTAAATTCATTTCGGGCGACTTTCCAGGAGAATTGGTGCGCTCATCCACTCATCGTCGTTTTGAACAATGTGTACGTTGGATATGCACATGCACATGCACCATCGACAACGCTGGTTGATTTGCCCAGACAAGTGTATGCTGTCTTTTCTTGGCATGACGATGTTTATTCCGCAAAATATCAGCCGGCTGTTGTGTTTGCTGTAACACATGACAGGTCTGACCTTGACGGTGCTACCTTGGCGACTGATCCGATTTTCTATCCTCAAGGTCATTTGGCGAAAGAATGGTGGACAGTCGTCAATAAGGATGAAGTAGGCTCCATCTCAGAAGCAAGTCTTGTCGGTGGCATGCTCAACAAAGTCGTAGGGGAGACGGGAGTCAAGAAGATTCTGTCTTGTGATGCAATGCTCACAGAGGTCGTCAAGGCAGATTTCTTGGAACGCCTTTTTTGCGATTCTGAGAGTGGTCCTGTCGCGTTTTGGACAATTAGGACAGAGGGATTGGCGGCTCAGTCCAATGCGTTTCCAAGGGGATTAGCACCCATTGGAATGGCCGTTGAGCACGCTATGGAAGTAGGTGGCAAGGCAGGACCACGTCCACTGAAAAAAACTGCGAAGGGTTCTTGCGTTAGCAGGTGGGCGGATCCTTTTTTTGAACGGACAGAGAGGCGGTGGGTCAACACCAGACAGGGAGGCGCGGGCCCAGCGTTCAGGATGGCTGACTGCGATTCTAGCCCGGCCTTGTTTGTCGACCTTGTCAACATGGAGGAGTTGAAGAGCACAATCTCGGGGCGTGGCCTCCGTGTCTCAAAGGTACGATGGGTTTTTATCATTATAATTTCGGTCGATTTTCAGACACGTCAATTGAAGCAGTTACAAGTTTTCGTCCCTTCATGGCTCCAAGATGTCAGGTTCGACGAAAATTCAAAATTCATCGTCCTTGTCCACGAGGAAAAGGACAAGTACTCAGTTGTTTCTTGCGTACCCAAATTTGGGGTTCCAATCAGTGATGCTTCTGTGTCGACAAAGAAGACTACGGCGAAGCTCAGCGCTGTTTTTCGAGGAGGTCATCTGCAAAAATATGCCAAGACGTTGTGGACTAGGATAGTCGAGACATCGCCTTTGACTCACGTCCGGTTTCGTGTCGACCAACCCCCGCGGGCGTGGTTACGGAATGTGAGAGGTTTTCAAGACGTCAGTAACTTCTGCTGTTCACTAGGATTGCTTTTACCCCCTACACCACCAGATGGAGACTGCCTCATCTGGTCTGTGTTTGCGTCTATTGGCGTAATCCCGTGCTTATCTGTTCCAGAAGGAATGAACGAGGATGAGAAAGCAGAAGTGATCAAGACGTACCGAACATTGCACCAAGCAGTTGTTCGCCGAGGCCGGCAAATGATGGCTGCCGTAATTTTGGGCTTGCACGATGCTCTTGAACCTCTTTTTGGAAAAAATTATTATGATGCTATGTTTGCTGTGGGAGATAAAGAGTACAAGGAAAGGTGGGTCAAAATGACTGCTAGGAACAAGGGCGACTGTGACCCCCGTTGTCCGGGAAATTGGTGCAGTGATCTTGAAATTGCTGCGCTGTGTTGTGCAGTCGGTGTCAACATGAACTTGTTGTTCAAAGGCCACTGTAAATATGTATTTTGGTTGAAGGACGTCACAGTCAGACCCTTTCGCCGTGTTATGTCAAAGGTAGCTTATGTGACATTGTCTGACAATGTTTTTGACAATTTTCAACACGACACCTGCATCGAATTCCAAGACGGTGCACTGTCGGAGCTTCAAGGTTTTGTGACAGTCAACAGTGCCGCATTGCATAATGTAAGCAATTCGCCTGGCTACTTCAGCCTGGTGGGGTTGGACGTCAATCATTTCACGGGTGGATTCGAGTTGCCAAGCGAGACATTGGAACAGGTTGTGTCAAAAGGTTTGCTGCAGGCAACGTTTGGACAAACACAGACAAGCGGGTTTGTGGTGCATGAAGGTGTGCACTACGAGCCGATGATGCCATTTGTTTCAAAATTGCGACCAGACACACACACATTTTTTTCATTGGATTGCATTTCTCAGCGCCTGCAGAATGTCAACGAGTGCAGTACATCACTCTCGCATCTGATGGAAGTTGAAGTGAGGTCCTTGCTTGATGCGACAAACAAGCATATCAACGGTCTATCGACAGTGCACAGTTGTCTCGATAACGAAACAATCGCTGACGTGTGCAGGGTCTACCAGAAGTGGAACCCTCTCCTCAATGACGATGCACTGTATGCTGCTCACAAGGAAGAGCTTGAAGCTTCGCGATTTTTTAAATCAAAATCTCTTTCACGGTCGAGTGAGAAGCCTGTGACTGGACGCCTCGTCGGGAAAGTCAAGTTGTGCGAGGGGACACTCCTGGAAGTCCCGTTGGATGCAGACGTCTGTCGTCGCAAGCTTGCTCAGAGTGCAGGTTGGTCCGATCGGGTCTTTTGGAACACTGTGGTTACCTTATACTGTAGCAAAGCGCGAATGCAGGCAGCCGACTTACACCTTCACGCACACAGGCTTTTGTTCCGAATCACGCCTGCTTTCGCACAGTCTGAACATGTCGAACATGTCGCAGCGGGGCCGCAGCCGAATATCTGTGCAAGAGGCTTAAGATTATTTTTTGGGTGGTTCACTAGAGCCGAGCAACTCGCACACATTTTGTGCAATTGTGACGAGCAGGGGAAGGGGTGGTTTAATTTCTACGATGAGGTCTCCATTTGCATCCGTTTGTTGAGATCGGCCTCGAAGCAGCTTGCCTGGTGTACTTATCCACAGTACGATCTTTGGAATGCAGCTTGTGCAAGGCTGCCCAAGGCAGGACAGAATGGCGAGCGGTCTTTGACTACCAACTTGCCCTTTTTGAAGGGGTTTCTTGTGACGGCTTCCACTTTCGAGACCAGCGGTCGTGCCGCGGACAAAGCCCACGAGACTCGTCTGCGAGATGAGGCCACACCACTTGCCGTGGTCTTTCCGTCCTTGATTGGCGGGTGGGGTCTCTTTGCATGCTGGAAAGTGCTTAAGAACAAATTGGTTACAGAGTATGCTGGCAGGGTGATCAGCCACGCGGAGGCTACAGAACTGCGAAAGACAGCGAATGCCTCCCACGTGCGCACCGTCGTAGGACAGCATTCATGTCTCGACAGTCGGATCCAGGAGGAAATCGGGCTAACCATGCAGTACTACGTTCAGAATCAACAGGTCACTGTCTTGTGATTGTTAAGATGCGTTAACTTTTTTCCCCTAACTTGTGCTACCTTCATTATAGACACACACTTGTTCTACTTTGTGTATATGTCATCAGTTGAAGATTTACTGTCGTACAGGCTGGGGGTTTTGTGAACGACTGTCATGGGACAGACACGAAAAAGGCCAACTGCAGGTACGAGGTCAGGAATGTGATTACCAAGGCATTCGTGCATGCCTACCTAGGCGATACAGAGTGCAAGAGAACTATGTCGTCACGCCTGTGGATAATAACAAACCGCGATGTTGGGGCCGGTGAGGAGATCACAGCATCGTACGATCCCAACTACTGGAAAATGGTGGAGGACTTCGGAATCGAGTCTGTGGCAACACAGACGAGTGTTAGTCTGCCTGGTGAGGCCAAGAGGCAACGCACCACAAGGGCTAACCAACCTGACCATCGTCCAAAGGACCCACAACAACAAGCGATGCCAAGAACACGCAGCAGAGCGACGACCGCCTTGTCGGCAATTGCTGTGCAAGAATTTTCTGCACAGCTTGTGGAGGAGGCCTTCCGAGTTTTCGACAAGGAGAAAGATGATCGTGGACATGTCGTGGTGATGAAGTTGAAGAACGCCGGGAACCTCAAGGAAGGCTGCGAGTCGCTCTTCAAGACTGAGCACATGTTCATGTCTCACACTAATAGCGGCATCACATTTCAACAAATGGACAAGGCTGCAGGGACATGTTGTTTGCGCGTGGAGCACGGTCTGCACCTTGACAAAAAGCGTACTCGCACTATGAAGATGTTCGCAGAGCCCCCCTCCACGCTCGTGAAGACGCACTTTGCGGGGACGACATTCCAGGCGGCTTGGGAAACGGTGGCTGGAATGATCAAGCAGATATGGCCCAGGCGTCAGCCCCTGCAGATGTTGTTTGTTACTGGCGACTGCCACCGTCTGACCCAGACCCTGAGTCTTGGTAACGTGACGTTCAGTGCACAGGGACAGCTTGTCAAGTGTCACTATGACGGTTACCACGTTGTCTGCTTCACCGTCCACGGACAGAAGGATTTTCGCTGCGCCAAGCACAAAGAAATCCAGGCTCAGCTTGGTTCCAGAAACATCAACGAGGCGCACCATGTCAGCGCGGTGGACAGCACGTTCGCGTCCAAATTCCAAACGGCAGGGATTCCGGCAGGCCATGTCTTGATGATGGAGTTCAAGACCTGGCATGAGGTGTGTGTTGAGACACCTGGATACTGTTGAGTTGTGCTGTAGAGTGTTGAGTTGTACTGAATCTTGGGCTGGTATGGTCTTCTCACAGGTGTGGTCGTCACCCCTTGGCACCGTCACGTTCACGTGGCTGATTCCGGCAGATGACACGCCAGATGACAACAACAGCGAGGAGGAAAGGGAGCGGATGGGTTGTGAGGAGCTGCGAGATTCCAAGCAGGTTGTTGCATTAGTTTTCCCAAACAACATTCCATCTTAGAGGTTTGGGATTCCAATCAACGTCTCTGTGTGTCCATGGAGACACAGTTCTGAAAATAGAATATGTGACAAGTGCCACGGTTAGTGGCCCTACTCTACCAGTCCCCCTGATCATTTTCTTTTGTGGTTTTTTCATCTTTGAGCAGGCAGACAGGGCACTCGCTACAACTTCAGTTGCTTCCAGCACCTGGTCGCAAGAGGACATTCGGAAGTACGTGGACATCTTGGACATGGACGAATGTCCGGAACAGGTCAAAGTCCTGTGGCTCAAAACTCTCTGCGAAAAGGAGACTCAAGACTCTCTGCGCCAGTTACTTTCGCATGCACTGGACGTTGATCAGCCGGACTTGATCTCCTTCAGACAACTCCTGCATTCAAGTCCTCACACACGAATGGGCGGGAATCCACCATCCATCTTCTTGGATAACATATTGAATTCTGATGCTGCAGGAGAAGAAGGCAACAAGTAGTTGTACTTGGTGCCAGGCGAGTGCTTACGGAGCAGTGTAAACCTGCTGATTGTACACACGCACACGCCCACACTAAATAATTCCCACCCCCCCCCTAGCTCACTTCTGGACATCGCATGTGTGCGCGCGCGTGCTGGCTCTGAGGTCCTATATTCAGGATCTCAGGCGCTAGAGGCACTACATGCAGGCTCTGAGGAGCGAGGCGCTTTTGAAAGGGCTCGGTGTGGACGCTGCTGTCGATCTCGCGGACCACGTCGTTTTGGATGGTGTCGAAAAAGGCGACGACGACGTTCTTGCGGCGCATCTCCAGCTCCTGTTGGCTAGGTTTAGTTAGTCTCCATGAACGTGCCCAGCAGATGACTAACGCATGTCATAGCACTCAACTACAGCACGGCAATCATGTGTTATCTGTGTGTGTGTGTGTCACGGTGTGTGTGTGAAGTGACGCATGTGAAGAGACGGGTCTATTAAGGCTCACTCAGGACACGCCTTAAGGCTCCACTAAGGGAGTTGTTGGCAGGACTCGTCCATTAAGGTTCTACTAAAGAGGCTGTTCAGGGTCTATCAAGCTCTTCAGGGTCTATTAAGGCTCTATCAAGGCTCTACTAGTATTTTATCGGATTTAATGTTAAATTTAACAAATCACATCACCTTCAAAAGAGAGAAGCGTTTTCCGACTAGAGAGTCTAGCGCTCACGCCTGTGCAGGTCCTTACAAGGGCTAAAAGCGTGTGTTTTATTGTTTTCAGAGCCTTCACGTGTCCTGTAGCTTCCTCTCTCCGTCACTCTCTTCCAACTTCTTTGTACTTGCTGCATTTAAGCGAGCTTTCCGACCAACTTGATGTGACACTTGAAAGCTCGAAGAGAGGCAAACTGACTCTCACCTGGGTCGCGACGATCCAAAGCGAGGCAATCAAATAAAGATCATGCCATTTATTCAGACTTGTTTAACGCAAAGCCAAAGTGCAAGCCCGAAGGCTACCACGCTGTATGCGTACATTATGTCACTCTTTCTTGTGGCCAGTCTGCTAAACAGATCAAGCAGTGCAAGGTGCCTAGAAAACAAGGCCAGAGGCTTGACCACGCCACGAAGCTTGAAGCCTCCCTTCCCCGACAGTACCGATGTTATAATTGCCGCTAAGATCGAGTTCAGCGAGCGCTGTGCACTGTGCAAGCACTCCTGCAAGGCTCTCGTACGTTTGGCACTCCAAACATGTCGCTGTTTCTTGATGCCTGTCTTCTAAACAGTTGGCAAAGAGCAAGCAGTGCAAGATCCTCCTCAATAGCTTCTTCATAGAGCCTTAATAGTGCCTTCATAGAGCCTCAATATCGCCTTAATAGCTGTGCAAGCTCCTTAGAAAGCAGTGCAAGCTCCTCCTTCATAGCGCCTTAATGATGCCTTCATGTCGCCTTAATCGAGCCCTAGCATCGCCTTAATAGCTCCTGAATAGCTGAATAGCATAGCTGCGCAACCTCTTTAGGAGGAAGCAGTGCAGATTCTCCTCCTCCTCGCGAGTACCTACACCTCCTCCTCCTGGTCCAACCCGTCCTCGTCATATTCCTCCTCCTCTTCCGACGACGAGGACGAGTCGTCGTCGTCGTAGAAAACAAGGACAGAGGCTTCACCACACCACGAAGCTGCAAGCCTCCGTTTCGCGGCAGCATTGATGCCATTCCAACCACTGAGATCGAGGTGATCCAGACCTGGGCACTGTGCCAGAATCATGCCGTTTATTCAGACTTGTTTAACTCAAAGGCAAAGTGCAAGCCCGAAGGCTACCACGATGTATGCGTACAATATGTCGCTGTTTCTTGATGTCTGCCTTCTAAACAGATGGCAAACAGCAAGCAGTGCAAGGGGCCTACAAAACAAGGCCAGAGGCTTGACCACGCCACGAAGCTCGAAGCCTCCCTTGCCCGGCTGTGCCGATGGCATTGTAGCTGAGATCGAGGTGAGCCAGCGCTGTGCACTGCGCCAGCTCTCCTGCAAGGCTCTCTGCCCCGGCTGGTCCGATCTGATTGGCGCTGAGATCGAGGTGAGCCAGCTCTGCGCACTGCCCCAGCACTCCTGCCAGCCTCTCTGCCCCGGCTGGTCCGATCTGATTCAAGCTGAGATCGAGGTGAGCCAGCGCTCGACACTCCGCCAGCACTCCTACAAACCTCTCTGCCCCGGCTGGTCCGATCTGATTCCAGCGGAGATCGAGGTGAGCCAGCGCTGCGCACTGCGGCAACACTCCTGCAAGGCTCTCTGCCCCGCCTGGTCCGATCTGATTGTAGCGGAGATCGAGGTGAGCCAGCGCTGTGCACTGCGCCAGCACTCCTGCCAGCCTCTCTGCCCCGGCATCGCCAATCTGATTGCGGCCGAGATTGAGGTGAGCCAGCGCTGCGCACTGCGCCAGCACTCCTGCAACACTCTCTGCCCCGTGTGGTCCGATCTGATTGTTGTGGAGGTCGAGGTGAGCCAGCGCTGCGCACTGACCCAGCGCTCCTGCAAGCCAGCCTGCACCGGCTGTATGTATATGATTGTGCTGGAGATCGAGGTGCACCAGCTCCCGGCACTGAATCAGGACTCCTGCAAGTTTCTGTGCATGTTGTTCTTTCATACGACACATCGGCAGCTCGAGTGTGGTGATGCGGCAGATGCCTGTCATGAATAGGAGCTGCCGCATGG
>Ga0114973_10004121_pt1 | contig 10142 bp, 5 predicted proteins | sample M_140807_MF_Meta_FD_87025 | JGI IMG/M metagenome (GOLD analysis project Ga0114973, IMG submission 87025) | Freshwater microbial communities from Lake Montjoie, Canada to study carbon cycling - M_140807_MF_MetaG | ecosystem: Environmental > Aquatic > Freshwater > Lake | place: Lake Montjoie... | reverse complement strand
CTCTAATTGACGAGTCACCATCATCCCTGATTGAAAGTTTTTCGCGGCGACTAATTGCTGAAATACCGCTTGGGGTAAAGGCTCTTTCGTCTCAGCATGTTCGGTCAACATTTGCAAAGGGGCTTCTTCCCAACACCAGTTTTCAAAAAATTGACTGGGTAATTCCACTGCGTCCCATTCCACACCATGAATACCGGAAGCACTAATATAATCTACTTTGGTTAACACATGCTGTAAGCAATGGCCCATTTCATGAAATAACGTTTGCAATTCATCATGCGATAAACGTGCAATATCACCCGATTTCGCAAAGTTACAAGTCAGGGTTGCAATCGGCAATTGTACCTGTCCATCTGCATGCAAAAACCGACTTTGACAAGAGTCCATCCAAGCGCCACTGCGTTTATGCGGTCTGGCAAACAAATCCATATAAATATAACCACGCATAGCCCCTTTTTCATCCAATAGATGATAACAAGTCACATCTGGATGCCAACGATCGATTTCGGCAGTCTCCGCAAAGCAAATACCATACAATTTCTCTATAATCGCGAACATTCCAGCCATGACTTTGGGCAAAGGAAAATAGGCTCGGAGCGCTTCTTGTGAAATCGAAAACTGTGCTTCTTGCTTTTTCTCCGATGCATACGTCACATCCCAAGGGGCTAACGTCTCCAGATTCAGATGCTCTTTTGCCCAGTCACACAATTGTGCAAATTCAGTTCGCGCTTGCTGCTGAGTTCTGGTTACCAAATCCTGCAGGAAGGTCGTTACTTGCTGCGGAGACTCAGCCATTTTGGTCGCTAAAGACAAGGCCGCATAATGCGAAAACCCCAATAAACGGGCCATTTCAAAGCGCAAAGCCAAAATTTCTTGCATCACAGGTGTATTGTCAAATTTGCCAGCTGATGGGCCTTGATCAGACGCCCGCGTCACATACGCGATATAAATAGTTTCCCGTAACGCACGATCTTCCGAGTAGGTCAATACGGCCAAATAACTCGGCGCATCTAAGCCAAATACCCAGCCACTTAAATGATGCTCCTTGGCCAAAGCAGCCGCATTAGCCAACGCATACGCAGGCAATCCTTTTAACCGCAACTCATCTGTTACATGATAGCGATAATCTTGGACTGCATCCAAAACATGGGTTTCAAATTGATTTGTCAATTGAGATAAACGCGCTGTGATCGCTGTGAAACGTTCTTTATTTTCAGGAGATAATGCCACACCAGATAATCGAAAATCGCGCAAACGATCACTTATTATTTTCTGTTGGCTCGCAGTCAAAGACACTGTATCAATCCGTTTGACAGCATCATACAAAGCTTGATTCTGTCCAAGACCGGACTCATAAGCCGATAACTTCGGTAAACAAGCCTCATAACAGGCCCGCAATGCTGGTGAGTCAGCAACCGAATGCAAATGTGATAAAGGGGACCAAAAACGTTCCAGCTCATCATGCATCACTTCTAAAGGATGCATCAAACTATCCCAAGTCGGCTTTGATTGTTGACTTAGCTTTTCAATTTGAAGCAGATGTTTGGCTAACAGCAATTCCAAATTTGAAACAAATGCATCAATTTGGATCGAATGAAATAAAGGTAGTTGCGCAGTAATCGACAGCATGAGATCCTCTCTTGGTCAAGAATCCTGAGCATAACAAAATTATCTGATTAATACATCCGAGAATTAGCCGTAAGGAGATTATTACCTCCAGGTTTAGGCCTTGGCTCAAACTCCGCTTGACGTCTTTGATTAAAATAATTTTGCATGTGATAAGTAACCACCGTCATCAATGTCGCATTAAACCCGCCTATGACTGGCCACATTGTACTAACGGCCGCCATACTGGGTAACGTTAGGCATAAGCTAATCATCAATATACTGAAATGAAACACCATATAACCCAAAGCAAACGCTTCGAACCAAAATCGCTTCTTCATCTCATCTTGGATTTTCCGAGGACAATTTAATTGCTCTAAATTATACGCCATTTTATATAACCGATGTAATTCAATACCCGCCCTGAGAATGCTCGTCAACAAGTCCAAAGCCTGCACCGTTAAACTCAAGGCAATCCCAACCGGTGTTAATACCCCCCCAGGCAACCAAAAGCAAACTTTGAGGCCAACTGCAATCCAATACAAATCAGGAATAACTTCAACCCAACATCGCTTCCAATGCGCTTGTAAACGTACCGACCAATCTAAATTACGTTCCAAAGGCTCTAACTGTCCAAGCCCCAGCCCATGATAAGTCAGCAAAGAAAAATTCAAGCTCAATCTCGGAATAAAAAACAGCCAATTCACATAAGACAGCACACCCCGCATATAAGGATCGGCTGCTTTGAAGAGATGACTATAGGTTTTATTCTGCAAATAGGGTTCTAAAAATGCCAATAAACGCCGAAAACGTGTGCCCCCTAAGCGGAAATGATTATAAAACGTGTGAAATTCTTGCGTTCCCATGACTCGCGAAACATAGTATCGAGCTATGGCCAATGCGCCAGCGTCAGTTTCAGGATCGGGAATACCAGGGTCGCCAAAAGCCCAGGCGATATCTTCACTAAGCTCTTTTCCAATACGACTTAAAGTAGGCGCTTGAGTTTGCACTGAATCATGTGGGCTAAATGTGGCTACAAATCGGTTATCAAACACAATGCCACAGTCACTCAATATTTCTCGATATTCTGTTTGTTGAGCATCCAGTCGCAATTGATCACTTAACAACGCAACTGACATCCCTTTCCGGAAGCATATATTCAATAGTCTAGATAAGACCAAAACAGCCTGCACATTCTCTAGATCCTCTGGACGCCGCCCTTGAACCATCTCTGCCCGCTCTGCTTTGACTTTGTCATCGAGCGTGCGATTAATTAGTTTCAGCTCTCGTACGCGGCTTTTCATGGCGCGACGTTTGTCTGGAGACTGTTCTGCTTTAATTTCACCAACCAACGTTTCGATTTTAGCCAGATAAGCTCGTTGAGTAGCAGGTAAAGCCAAAATCGTGGTGCTACAGCGCATCACATCCAATAAGCGTTGTAATTGCCAATAATGCAAAACAAATGGCTCAAAAAAATCGGCATTTTCACCTTTTTCAGCTGCTTGCAGCGCAAGTAATATGGTGTGAATTGGCAAATTTGCATAGGACTGTTGTGGCGGAGAGTCTGTGAAATGAATAGGCGAAATACTAAAACCATTAGATGAACCACTCGAAAGGCCTATACGAGGGGGAGATGCCTGCGCCGGCTGAGTTGGCACTAATGCCGACACTTCAGAATCAAATGATTGATTTTGCTCAAAAAAAGAAACCCCTGTTGGCTTTCTGTCTCGCCAAACTAGATCCAAGTATCCCAAAACAGCATTTCTGGCCATAATTGATTCAATATATTCAAATATTTTGCTTATTCTGCCATAAAATAGGCAAAAAGGAAATATTTTTTATTTACATTTTTTTTTGTGAGCAGACAGGTTTCTGTAATTCATTCTTTGCTAAGACGCTACGACTTGCCGAAAATCAGTAATTGCGCGACAATAACGCCTTTATCAAACGGGATAGACGATTGCATGAAAACATCCAGTTTACTGGCTAACGCCATTCGCTTTTTAAGTGTCGATGCAGTTGAACAAGCGCAATCGGGTCATCCTGGGATGCCACTGGGTATGGCGGACATTGCCACTGTACTGTGGCAACAATTCTTAAAACACAATCCCAAAAATCCTTATTGGTTCAATCGAGATCGCTTTGTGTTATCCAACGGTCATGGTTCCATGTTGTTATATGCTTTGTTGCATCTAAGTGGCTATGCTTTACCCATCTCCGAACTCAAACAATTTCGGCAATTGCATTCCAAGACACCTGGTCACCCGGAGTATCGCCATACACCCGGCGTTGAAACCACTACCGGGCCGTTGGGACAAGGTTTGGCCAACGCAGTGGGCATGGCTATTGCAGAAAAAATCTTAGCTGCACAATTTAATGATGAATTAAGTGATTTGGTCGATCATCACACTTATACTTTTGTAGGCGATGGCTGTTTGATGGAGGGCATTTCTCATGAAGTATGCTCTTTAGCTGGCACCTTAAACCTGGGTAAACTGATTGTTTTCTACGACGACAATGGGATTTCAATTGACGGCCCTGTCACAACCTGGTTTCAAGATGATACACGCAAACGTTTTGAAGGATACCATTGGCAAGTCATTGGTCCGATTGATGGGCATGATCAAACTGCCATTGCGGCAGCGACCCGCCAAGCCAAAGAGAATACCACGCATCCAAGTTTGATCATCTGTAAAACGATCATTGGATACGGCTCTCCCGCTGCGGGCAATGCCTCAACTCACGGAGCACCATTGGGCCAAGCAGCCATCGTACAATTACGCGAACATTTTGCATGGCCGCACCCGCCATTTCATATCCCACCTGATATTTACGCAGCATGGAATCACACCGCTCAAGGTGAAGAAATTGAACAATTATGGCTGGAGCAGTGCCAAGAATACAAAGCACGACGACCCAAAGATTACTATGAATTTCTGCGCAGAATTAATGGAGATTTACCAGATGATTGGCAATCATTGAGTCAACAATGGATCACAGATTGTAAATCAAATACCAAATCAATGGCCACTCGCAAAGCATCCCAAGTGTGTATCGAGCATTTTGCGGCACATTGTCCTGAGCTGTTTGGAGGGTCAGCTGATCTGACTGGCTCTAATTCTACCGATTGGTCAGGCACCCACATTGTTTCAGCCGATCATTGGCAAGGAAATTATTTACAGTATGGTGTACGCGAATTTGGGATGTCCGCCATCATGACTGGTATGGCACTCCATGGGGGATTTATTCCTTATGGCGGCACATTTTTAGTATTTTCTGATTACTCTCGCGCTGCGCTACGCATGGCGGCTATGATGCAACAACGCATCATCTTTATTTTCAGCCATGATTCAATCGGATTAGGAGAGGATGGTCCAACGCATCAACCCATCGAACAAACCGGGTCCTTGCGTTTGATTCCTAATTTACATATATGGCGCCCGGCTGATCTATTAGAAACTGCAGTAGCATGGGAAAAAGCGCTAGTACATCATACCGGACCTAGTTGTATTTTATTATCCCGTCAAACGCTACCGGCTATCGCACGCGCTCCGGAACAGAAAACATATATTGACCGCGGCGCTTATATCGTTACAGACAGCCCAGAATGCCCAGAACTGATTGTAATAGCTACCGGATCGGAATTGCATATTGCACTGGCAGGCGCGACACTTCTGCGCGAAGCCGGCGTCGCCACCCGAGTGGTCTCTATGCCTTGCGCAGAGCTATTTTTGGCTCAAGACGCCACCTATCAAGAAGAAATATTACCCAAAAATGTGCGCAAACGTATTGCCATTGAAGCCGGTAGCACCGCTTATTGGTATCGCTTTGTTGGATTAGATGGGCGAGTGATTGGCCTAGATCGCTTTGGTGAATGTGGCCCAGGACAAATTGTATTTGCTAGTTTGGAAATCACCGCAGAACGCGTTAAAATAGAAGGTTTGCGCTTGTGCCACAGCAAAAAAGTGACAGCATAAATTATGATTTAGGAGAAAAGAAAAGTATGAGTATTCGTGTTGCAATTAATGGTTATGGACGTATTGGACGTTGTATATTACGCGCTATTTTTGAAACCAAGCGCTTATCTGAGTTCAATGTAGTCGCCATCAATGACACATCCGGGATTCGCAGTACAGCACATCTAACTCGCTATGATAGTACGCATGGGAGATTTGCTAGTACCGTAACCATTGATGGTCAAAATCTAATAGTAGATGACCATCCTATCACCATCACTTCCGAACGCAATCCAACAAAATTACCCTGGAAAGACTTGGGGGTTGACTTGGTTTTTGAATGCACAGGCAAGTTTACAAAACGTCAAGACGCCCTGCAACACATAGAGGCTGGCGCCAAAAAAGTGCTGATTTCTGCACCCAGCAATGACGCTGATGCAACCATCGTTTACGGCGTCAATCATCACATTCTACGTCCCACAGATTGTGTCGTATCTAATGCTTCTTGTACGACCAATTGCTTAGCGCCCGTCGTAAAACCACTGAACGATGCGATTGGTATTGAGTATGGGTTATTAAATACCATCCATGCCTATACCAAGGATCAATTGCTCTTAGACGGACATCATGTGGATTTACATCGCGCACGCGCGGCAGCGCACTCCATCATTCCAACTAAAACGGGCGCAGCTGCTGCTGTCGATATAGTGCTACCTGAGCTAAAAGGACGTTTAGATGGGTTTGCTATGCGCGTTCCTACTTTAAATGTTTCTGTCATTGATTTAACTTTTACACCGAAACGTCCCACTACCGTTGCAGAAGTCAATCAGATCATGTCTAATGCTAAAAATAATGTGTTACATGTTAATGATGAACCCCTAGTATCATGTGATTTTAATCATTATCCTGCTTCGGCTGTGTTTGATACCACACAAACCAGAGTATTGGGCAATATGGTAAAAATCATTGCATGGTATGATAATGAATGGGGATTTTCTAATCGAATGTTAGATACCGCTCATCATATGATGAGTATTTAAGGAGTAATTATGAGTCTCATCAGCATAAAAGATGTCGATCTCAAATCCAAATGCGTTCTTATTCGGGAAGACCTGAATGTCCCTATTAAAGATGGCATTATTACCAGTGATCAACGCTTGCGCGCTGTACTACCCACTTTGCAAAAAGTACTCGATGCAGGTGCAGGGGTCATTGTTCTATCTCATTTAGGACGCCCGACTGAAGGCAAATATGATCCCAAATTATCACTCCAACCGGTGGCCAATTATTTGGCTGCTCAATTAAATTATCCTGTCAGATTTTCGACCGATTATTTACAAGGTGTCAAAGTCAAACCAGGTGAACTTGTTTTATGTGAAAACGTGCGCTTTAATATCGGCGAAAAAAGTAATGACCCTGCTTTAGCCCGTCAGTTGGCGAGTTTATGCGACGTATTCATTATGGATGCATTTGGCACAGCCCATCGTTGCCATGCCTCTACTTATGGCTTGGCGCAATATGCGCCCATCGCGGTTGCCGGACCTTTGTTACTAAGAGAACTAGAGACCTTGGAGCGCGTATTACGTGCACCAGAAAAGCCGATTATTGCGATTGTTGGCGGCGCCAAAGTTTCTTCAAAGTTGTCTTTGTTAAAACAAATGATCTCTCGTGTTGATGTGTTGATCCCTGGCGGTGGCATTGCGAATACTTTTTTGAAAGCCAGCGGCAAAGAAATCGGCATTTCTCTGTATGAACCAAATTTAATAGAAGAAGCGCAAGCCATTTTACAATTGGCTAAAAAGACAGGGTGCGAAATCGTGCTGCCAACGGACGTAGTCGTAGGTAAACATTTTCAAGATACTTGCCCAGCTTATAACAAAACTCTCTCTCATGTCGCAGCAGACGACATGATTATGGATATTGGCCCAGAAACGGTTGCCCGTTACATTGCGCTCATTGAGACAGGTAAAACCATCATTTGGAACGGTCCATTAGGCGTATTCGAATTTCCCCAATTTGGATATGGGACACGCGCAGTAGCGATTGCTATTGCAAACTCTGATGCTTTCAGTATAACCGGCGGTGGCGACACGTTAGCAGCCATTGATAAATACGATTTGACCGACCAAATGGACTACATTTCCACTGGCGGCGGCGCATTTTTACAATATTTGGAAGGCAAACCATTACCTGCCGTCGCAATTTTAGAAGAAAGGGGCAAAGCCGCGCTTTGTGTTTAAGGATCAAACACCAGCCCTTTTTTATTTTTTATCTGCCTTTTAATTCGATGGTGCTGGTAACGATTTTACTCTAAGCCCGCACCTCTTTTACACTCTGTTTACGCAACCGAGCCGCTTCTTCATCACGACGACGCGGATAACCGTATTAGATTGGTTATAAACAATTAAGATTCATTTTATATTTTTACCGACAATTAGGAGCATAAAGTGGTTAAGAAAAATTTAACTATTGGCTTGGTACAAGAACGGTGGGTGGACAATCCAATGATCCATCAAGATAATCTTGCTAGAGGTATTAGCTCCGCTGCACAACAAGGTGCCAGCTTAATTTGTTTGCAAGAATTGACCTTGTCCCCTTATTTTTGCACGCAACCCGATGCCGATCCGAAACCTTATATGGAAGATCTGGAGCATGGGCCCACTGCAAAATTCGTTGGTCATATGGCACAAAGCACTCAAACGACTATCACCGCTTCATTATATGATAATGCTGGATATAACACCGCGGTAGCATTTGATCCACAAGGTCAGCTAGTCGCAGCTACTCGCAAACAACATATCCCACGTGGCGCAAAATATCACGAAGATCACTATTTCAAGGTGGGAGATTCTGATTACCCTATTCACAATCTTGTGGGGTGTCGCGTGGGGCTGCCTACCTGTTATGATCAATGGTTTCCAGAGCTATCCCGCATTTATGGGTTAAAAAATGCAGATATTTTGATCTACCCCACCGCCATTGGGGATGAGCCCACTGCTCCGGATTTGGATACTCAGCCGATGTGGCAAACCGTCATGATTGCTCAGGGTATTATGGCCAATTGTTTTATAGTCGCGGTCAATCGCGTAGGAAAGGAAGATGGTCTACAATTCTATGGAAGTAGTTTTATTTCCTCACCTTTAGGTCAAGTCTTAGTACAAGCGCCGCGGCATGAGCCTGCCGTTTTAGTAACCACAATAGAGCTTGAACAACGTGCGTTGTGGGGCAGATTATTCCCATTTGCTCAACAACGTCAACCACAAACATATCGAGCGTTACTTAGCGCTATACAGGAAGGTGAATCATGACATTCCATACACCCTCGCTAGACCAATATTACCATATCAAACATTGGGGAGATGGCTATTTCGCAATGAATGAACAAGGTGAAATCATCGTACGTAAATACCCTGACGATACCAGCGTTACCTTGTTAGCCATTGTGCAAGAAGCCGAACTCTCTGGACTTTCCCTCCCTTTATTAATCCGCTTTAATGACATATTACATGACCGAGTTACAAAAATTTATTCAGCGTTTGACCAAGCGCGGCAAACATTAGCTTACCGGGGCCAATATCAATTGGTATACCCCATCAAAGTAAATCAAGAATGGGCAGTAGTGAAAGAATTATTAAATTCGCAAACCCACACTCTAGGACTCGAAGCAGGCTCTAAACCAGAACTTTTGGCGGTGATTGGCATGCTAAGCCAAAAAAAATCCGTCATCATTTGTAATGGATATAAAGATAGTACCTATATTCGCGCGGCCCTAATTGCCCAAAAAATGGGGCATACTGTCTTTATCGTCATTGAAAAAATTGCTGAATGGGATATTATTGAGCAAGAATCTAACCGCCTAGGAATACGGCCCCAAATTGGTGTTCGCATTCGGTTGGTTTCTAAGGGCGCAGGACTTTGGGAAGACACTGGGGGAGAAAAATCTAAATTTGGATTATCTGCTGCCCAAGTTTTATTGCTAGTCTCACGAATGACCCACAGTGGCATGCTAGATTGTCTGCAAATGATGCACTGTCATATGGGCTCTGAAATTGCCAACATTCAAGACATTGGTGATTGTATGCAAGAAATTTCGCAGTATTATATCGCGTTACATCAGCTTGCTGTACCTATTCACACACTGGATGTAGGAGGAGGTCTCAGTGTGGATTACGAAGGGACACAATCCGCGACGGGTTGCTCTATGAATTATAGTTTATATGAATATGCATCGAGTATCATGTCCAATATTCAACGAGCTTGTGCGAGCGCTCAGCTGCCAGAGCCTAATATTATCACGGAGTCAGGACGTGCTTTGACTGCACATCACGCGGTCCTGATCACTAATATTACTGGCGTTGAGCATGGCTGTGAAGAAATACTAGACCCATTCATTCAAGATCCATCGGTTCCAGTGGTTTTAGAAATGTGGCAAAATTATCAATCTTTGCCGACTTGCATACCATCTGAAGTGTATGCCTCCAGCTCCCAATTATTAATCACTGCACAAAACAACTTTTTGCACGGCGACATTTCTTTGCAAGACAAGGCAACCGTGGAATGCTTATTCAAAAAAATCTGTTT
>Ga0114973_10004118_pt1 | contig 10143 bp, 12 predicted proteins | sample M_140807_MF_Meta_FD_87025 | JGI IMG/M metagenome (GOLD analysis project Ga0114973, IMG submission 87025) | Freshwater microbial communities from Lake Montjoie, Canada to study carbon cycling - M_140807_MF_MetaG | ecosystem: Environmental > Aquatic > Freshwater > Lake | place: Lake Montjoie... | reverse complement strand
TTGCCTGGATTGACTTCGGCATTTACCATATTTTTAAGAATCCAGACGCGATGACGCATTTATTGCGACATATTTCTGGGGCTGAATTTCCAACAAATAAAATATTGGCACCAGGTTGCTGGCCGTTGGAACGTTACGATGTATGGAACGCAATTTGCTGGCGGTTTTGCGGGGGATTTTTGGTAGGTGCAGTAGATCTATTTGCCGCTGCAGCGGATCGGCAACAGGCTTTGGTTATGAATAATATGCCTGGTCTAACTTGGGAAGTGAACTACTGGGCAATGATGGAAGAGTATTTCTTAAATTATCGTGCGAATCACAACGATTCTATTGTTGAGAATGTATGCCAGTTTATTGTTGGCAGGGATGAAAAAATTGAGGCGGCGGCAAGGATTTAAAGAATCCTGCCACCCGTTTTCCTACAATGCCCAAGCTTACCCGCTACCAGGATATCGCCATCGAGCATGCGTCCCGTGTGGCTGCCTCCGTTCGTTCTAGTCTCCATATCGCCTTTATCTACGGTAAGGGTGGCGCACTTCTTGCAATGGCGACCAATAAGATTGGTAGTCGGTCGCAGGGCGCCGGCTACAGTAAATATACCATTCACGCTGAACGTGCGGCGTTAAAGGCGGTCGGTGACAACACATTGTTGCGTGGGGCTGTCCTTGTCGTTGTCCGTGTAAATAAGTTGGGAGAGTTGGCGTGCTCCAAGCCTTGTCACGGTTGTATGTGCCATCTACAAAAGGCGATGGATGCTCACGGTCTTAGGCGCGTCTATTATTCATAATGTCTTCAAAATACGTAAAAAAATGAAAAGGGTTTGGGTCACCAAATCTTTTTCATTCACCTGGCTAGATGTTTGCCCTATTTGTGTCTTGCCTTGCCATTGTCGCTACCGGTCACCGTTTCCGGTACTCACACACTCAGAATTCGTCCACAGCGCTCGTGGTTGTACCGGCTGTTGGTGGCGCTACAGCGTGCTCGGATAACGGTGCACTTGCCAAGAACTTCGTTGTCACCATCAGCAATGACCAGCCGGCACAGGGTGAACAGGTCACCACAACATTTGACTTTGACCTCGATGCACCTATTAGCGGCGGTACGGCATATTACTCCGTGACCCTGAACGGTCTCGGTCCGTTCACGTCCAACGCGCCGCTGTGTACTGAGACGGAAAAGACCGGTGACCCCTGTCCTCTTGCAGTTGGTCATCATCACGAAGTCTCGATTGCGGAAAATACCGTAACCGGCAAAGTGGTCACCACGATTACGTGGATGGACCCTGCTGGCGCGCTAATCCTATGTGCCCAGATTAGCACCAAGAGCTCTTGATTTAAAACCGAAACGGCGAATTATATTTATAAACATGTTCCTACGTCTCCTTGCTATTGCCGCCGCCTTTTTTGTTGCCGATGCACGTACGTGCGTTTCTGCGACAAATACGTCGCCTAATAACTGCGTCAGTTTCCAGGTCTCTTCAGGCACCGGCTGTGCGTGGATGTGCAACTACTGCGCTAACACGCTCGGCACCACCAACTACTACTTTACGGATGATGTTTGCACGTATGAGACGGGCGGGTGCGTGGGCTCGCCCCAGGTCGGCGTGCTCTACACCTGCTGTGCCAATTAAATGGGGACCCATAATATAAATGGCTTCTATTTACACTCCTGCCTATCCTGGTCAGCCTCCCTCAGGTGCTGCTGCAGGCGTTCTTTCAAATATTAAGCTAACGTCCAATGCTGCGTCCGGTTTGGTCAAGCTTGGCGGTCCTAAGCGTAAGAATTCGCGCAAGAGCCGCCGTAATAACCGCAAGACGACGCGTAAGAACAACCGCCGTAGCGGTAAGGACCGCCGCCGCTCAACCCGTCGTCGCCGGTAGTTGCCGGTATATAAACTCCCCTTAAAGTAAGGATGAGTGATAATGAGACAGTTAGCATTACTTTTGAAAGTAATGATAACTCTAGCATAGATGATAAATCCATCCCGCCTATTCGGCGTGATAATAGACCGCTCAAGGAACGCTCTCATATAGAACTTGAACCCGGCTCACGTATATACGGACGCATAGATATTCCCGATGAAATGGATATGGTCAGGAAACAGTTTTCAAATGGACCCTCAGTAATTACTCGTGAAGAGCATTTTGACAGTCCAAAAATGGAAAAGTGGAGAAAATCGCACGAAGAATATATCCACCGCGATAAACGTACATTAGCAACAGTCCTAGGATATACATATATCGGCGATCGCCTTGTCAACGCATATTTACGTGGCGTTTCACCTGACTATAAATATCGTATGTTACAACTTACATTAAGTGAAGAAGATCTCCCCTTTGCCTATCAACTCTACGACCATTACGATTTTTTGAAGAAGCACGGGCTTCCTATGCCCGAAAAGGATACATTAATGAAAGATGGTGAATTGGATATGAAAGTATTGAAGACCTTCTTTGATAAACATTACAAGAAGTTTGAAAATGCGTTTGTTATGAATCGTATCATAAAATCGTATGCCGACGATTTACACGAAATCATCAAAAAAGCGCCACGGTTTGGCGATACACTTAGCACTTATCGTGGTGTCAAGAATGAAGATTTTTTAGAAGCAGGTGCTTTAAGCTATATTAACCGTAGTTTCTCCTCCTCAAGTTTGAGTAATACAGAAGCGGGAAAATTTACAAATCCGTATGGCAAATACAAATGCTGTATGTATAATATTAAAATAGATAAATCGGTTCCTGTATTATGTATTGATTCCGTATCAAAGTTTCCAAAAGAACTTGAAGTGCTTATTTCCAATAATGTTATGTTTAATTACTTCATTGATGTAAACTATAGAGAAGTTCCAGGACAGGGTTATATTCTACAACGTCATATTGAGATTATACCTGTGCCAAAAAATTATAAACCTGTATATTTGAAAATTACCCCTAAACACAAAAAGAAGTTGAAACGTAGCGATTATATCAAAGTAAATAATTCACCGTATAGACGGACGATGAAGAAGAAGAAAGATAAGAAAGGAAAGAAAGAACGACCGCCTACGCCCGATGAATGGGACTAAATTCAATAAATAAATTATATCATATTTTAATAGAGTATGAAATATACACAAAAAAATAAGAAAAAGCGTTCTAAAACATATAAACAACGTGGCGGAGTGCGTTATGAAGACCGTCCTGAGACTATTCCACATGAAGTTTATAGACTAAATAGAGACGAGGAACAGTATTATTATGATATAGAGTGTTTTCATAAGAAGGTGAGTAAGGCTGTAGGTGATGAAAAAAAACAAAAAGCTGAAGAGGCTAAATCCCGAGAAGCTGCAGCACGTCAGGACAGACTCTCTGCAATTACTACAGACCCAAACATTGAAATAACTAGAGATGAATATGAACGTTTAATTCCTTATACTCAACGTGGACAGTGGAAAATCAGTCGTACCGAAGGTTCTCAGTGGGACTCATATGAATTCTATAAACGTATAAAACCAGAAGATACACTTGAGTGGAAAGCGGAACATAACCCTAATATCCAATTGTTTAACGTTCAATATAAGGCATTGTCGCCAAGAGTGAAAGCATTGGGATGGGTAAAAACCACCGATTCACGGGGTGAAGTATACTATAGACGACGCACAGCCGCAAATAATCCAGCGATGGTCGAGTAGCAAGTTAAAGTCGCAGGTATAGACTTTCAGGTTGCGCAATATCCCTGAGAATTGTTGTCTGTGCGTCCTTCATAATATTGAGCATATCCACATCAGCACGTAGGGTCGCAATCGTCACCCACTCCTGTACAATACTATTCAATTTGAGTAAACCCTTCATCAAATTGCCCTCATAGATTTCATACTTTGAGGACAAGTGTGCCGCATCCACACCTTCGCACCACTCGGTGCCAATCTGGACCCACAGCGTCGTCAGACTCCAGTACCCATCAGGTGAGTCTACGCCTGCCTTTTTGTCAATGGCATTGCCCTCCACACCCCATCCATCAATCGTCATCAACGTATCCTTTACCAGCTGAGTAATGTTGTTGGGAAGCGACCGTGGATGTACCGTCTTCGTCTCAGCCTCCCTATCCATAATGAAGGCTCCTAATGTTCCAACAATCTCTTGAAGTGTAGCACCGTTGAGTTTTCCGCTTAGATACAGTTTTGCCATCAGGATTGGGTTTGCCTCATTGACCTCTGTTGCCGCTGTGCCGAACTCGGTCAACTTAGGGACCTGGTTTTCTAACAAAGGATAAATGGCTCCGTGGTTGGCGAGTGCTTTGAGGAGCGGGTCAATCCGTGTTGCCTGGACACTTACATTTAGGCGTCCTAGAGTTTCGTGTAGATTGTCGATGTTGATCTGATGCTTTTGGTAGATAAGGTAGAGTTTGATTGCGGAGGACCACTTTGGTCCCACATGCCGGTCTTTCCATTGGTCTAGTGCTTGCTGAGCCTTACGCTTTGCCGCATTTGTAGCAGTTTTGGCGGTCGCTTCTAGAGTTTGGTAATGTTTGAGCTCGACAAGGTCCTGAGGATTTAGTAGGAGTTCCGTCTGCTTTTCTTGAAGGATACGGATATCTTCTTGAATTTGTTGCTTTGCCGTTTGCTGTTGCTGTGCCCAGTACGACTGGTCAATCAGCGTGGTCCAAACGGGGGTTGTGTCCACAGCGGCGGAGGCGTGAATTGCCTTGAGCAGAAAGTCATAATGAAACTGTAGTCGGCTCTCCAGCGGGACTAGGCGTCCTGAGAAGACACCGCTGAGTTCGTCCAACGGCATTGGGTCTCTTGCAGGAAGATAGATAACCGTACCCTGCGTATCCTTACCACGGCGACCCGCTCGTCCTGCCATCTGAATATACTCATCGGACCGTAGGGGACGAAAGCCCTGTCCCGTATTACCTGGCTTCTTGAGGTCCAAGAAGACTACCGTACGTGCCGGCATATTCAAACCTACTGCAAACGTCTCCGTACAGAACAATGTTTTTATGAAGCCACGTGCAAACAGAATCTCTACAATCTCCTTGAGGAGCGGCAAAAGTCCACTATGATGGAAGGCAATTCCTCGTTGGAGAAGGGGGAGGAGTTGATGGTACTGCGGTAGATGCTCTAGTGTTTTTGCAAACGGATGAAGGTGAAAGTTAATAATATGCTTGACTGACGCTTGCTCCGTTGTATCTAGAAGGGTATCCTTGAGTTGGTCGGCGTAACGCTCCGTCTCCTTACGACTAAATACGAAGAACAGTGCCGGTAGCAAGTTACGAACTTGTAGCTGTTCTAACGCCTCATTAAGCGTATGCGTAAACGACTTGATTTTGATTTTGTCTGGCGACCCTGCAATAGACTCGCCAATCTTATGTGCCGCCTTGACGTGCTCAACCCACTTATCCTTCTCCTTAAGACGGTCCTCACGTGCTTTTAGCCACGTCTTATAGACCTGCGGCTGAAACAATGCCTCATCGCCCGTCTTGAGAGGCTGAAGCGGAAGATTCTGGAGTGGAGTGTTTGAGTCATAGACCCCGTGGACAAGGGGTACAATACGATGGGTGGTTTTCAGGAGAATAATTGGATGCTGTTTCGCATTTCCTAGCCAACTAGCAAAGATTTCAGGGCTGTCAATAGTTGCCGACAAGAGGATAAGGCGTACTTGTGGTGGGAGAAGGATAAGCGTCTCCTCCCACACGTGTCCGCGCTCAGGGTCATTAATATAATGAACCTCGTCAAAGATAACGGCGCCTAGATTATCCATTGTGATTGTACCCGCCGTGCCCAGCTTTGCCGTTGCCGTATTTGCCTTGAACAGCAGATTACGGAGGATTTCGGTTGTCATCACAATGATATCAGCTTCAGGGTTGAACTTGATATCACCGGTTAGGATTCCCACACTAGAGGTGGGGAAAAGCTTCTTCAGGTCATGAAACTTCTGATTGCTCAATGACTTAATCGGCGTTGTATAAAAGATACGCTTTTGGTGTTTGAGGGAATATGCAATCTGGTATTCTCCTACCAGAGTCTTACCGCTGCCCGTCTTTGCCGTTACTAGGACATTGTGGTTGTTATGGATTGCTACAACTGCTTGCTGTTGCCATACATCCAGAGGAAAGGTGTAGTTGATAGCGGGGTCTGCAGGCGGATAATCCGCCGGCGGAGTATGTGTTGAGGGTACGGACAGAAATGAAGCCATTGTTATTTGGCGACTTGGGCGGTGCAGGCGTTTTCAATTTTTGAACCGAGATTAATATGTAGGGTACTTGAGACATACAAAATCGGTTGGCTTCAGATTTTCGCCCCTATTGAAATTCCTATCACTCCAGTTAAAAATATATTGATCGCCTATTTTTTGCGGCATACGTTCCCATACATTTAGTTTTACATTGAAAAATAAATTCATAATTGTCATTTCATTACAACCACATAGGGGGTACTTGTTCATAGCTACCACCATATTTGCCATAGATACTTTGTCTAGAAGAGAAGTATCGTACATAAAAATGCCGTTTAAGAAATCCTGTGTTTCGAACAAATGTTGAGGGTAGTCGGCGTATAGAGCGGCGGCGGCGTCAGGATTCTCCTTATCACGAATCTGTGTAGAAAGTCGGTTTGTTTCACTGTATGGATCACCGCCACTCGGTGCCAAGAACTTACCATTCCACGGCAGCGTAAACAAGATATGAATACTTTTATAAATACGCATACCAGCGTCCATAAACAAGACGCGGTCCCACTTACGGAAATATTCGGAGAAAATATAAAACTTATCCCACTGGGTGAGTTTTCCTAGATGACGATTATCATTCGAGGCAAGTGGATACTTTTCATACGCTTTTAAAAGTAGAGAGGTGTCCGTATGTTGTACATGATACTGTTGAATACTGTATTTTTGTAAAAACTCCTCGGGGGCGTTGCAGTCCACTGTAATAAGTACCGTATCACCGTACCATTGACCGGCTGTACGAAGTTCACATATTGTGAGTTTTGCGTACTCTAAATATTTCTCATCGCAGAGTGTTACAAACACTGTTCGAGGAGCCATTTGTTTTTGCGATGTTATTTATTTACACATGTGTACCGCGTGCACCGTGTAAGACTTCTGGCTGTGCTGTGGTATTTATTGCCAATACACGCTTTACGAAATAGAGCACCTTGTCAATTAAGTTACGCTGGAACAAAATGAGGACAAGTGCCATTACTTCACCGCCATCCAATTCCTTTAGCCGCTCATGATGGAAACCCGCAACACCGTCTAGTGGGAACGGAATAAGTTTAACAACATTACGTAAAACATATGCAATAATACCTAAGGCAAATAATTGAGCAATAATTTCTAAGAATAATCTCCATATTGGAACTTTATCTAACCGTTCTTCCTTAAACTCACCCATAATTGCATCGAATCCTTTTGCTGCCGCCAATCCTAATACAAAAAAATAGATTGTCACAAGACCAATATCTAAGAGTTTCACTGCTACGAACGCGGGGGTATATGCAGCTTCCTTCGGCATCTCCTATTATAGAACTATTAAATTGTTTCTACAATTGCACCTGAGAATTCAAAATTATGAAGATAATCTGAAGTATACCATTTATTTGGAATAATCAAGTTTGGTCTATTTGTATCAAGATACAACCCCCACCAACTAAAGGTTGAGTTTGCAGCAATGCCACCTTTTTTACAGTGTGCCATCAGTGATATTGTATCTACATCATTTTCTTGAATAATTCTATGGCGTACATCATCTAAATATGACCATGTTTCACACCACGGAATATCATTTGATACTATGTAGGCAATACCCGTGCCTATACGCTCAACCCCTTTTTTGTAGTAGGATTGTAAATCTAATTCATAATATTTATTTCCTACATAATCTCCCCGCCGCACATGAAGAAAATATGCATCTGTAATGTCCGTGTACATAGATATAATATCTGTATTCAAATCTATCATAGACAGAATCTCGGTTTTATACGGTTCGATATATTCATAATACTGCCAATAGCCAGATAAATAGAGTACTGAATCTCTAGGATATTGTTTAAATTCGTTGACCGGCGTAAATGCCCCATTACCTGCCTGTCTTATACTATACGTTGCTGGATAAGACACTGTATATTGTAGCCATGGTTTAAGTATAGTTTTACTATAATTTACTTTACTATGATTTTCTGGGGGCATTGGTATGCGGTATATACCAAATTCGTGCCCTGTTTGTTTCGCTATTGAATAATTTGCCGATAGTTGAAATAATACATTTCCGAGCCCTCCCTGTAATTCAGGAATTATCATAATGTAAGTAAGTATACATTATGATAGTTTAAATCGGCTAGTTAAAATGGACCAAGGACCGTTGGTGCCGTAAAGACTGCCAGTGCATCTAGAAGCCGTGTTTTGTTGAGAATCATCGCCACGTGTCCCTCGCCGCATTTGAGAAATAGCCGTTGGGTATCTTCAGGCGTGTAAAAAGTATAAATACGGCAAATAATCTCCATCAAGTAAATAATATCTTCAAAACAATAACCCGCTGACCATAGATTCAGTAGAATCTTCAAGGTATTCTTACGATTCCCGCTCAGTGCAGCATATCCGAGATTTTGAAGTTGTCCTACCGGTGGCGCATTGACAATCGCCTGTACATCCTGTCCTGTGACTTGTGTAAGTCCTGAGCTCTCTAACACTTGATTAAATAGTTTATAGAGTCGCGCGTTGCCTAACGCCATACTAATCATCCACGATTCTGCCTCGTCGCTCACCTTAATTTTGCTCTGGGCGCGAAAGAATTGTTTATTTATCATTAAACTTACTGGCATAAATTGGAGCATAACGCAGCGGCTTTGTAACGGCTCAATAAACGGCTCGCAGCCGGCAGCAACAAATAGAAACCGTGCATACGGCTCGTAGTTTTCTAAGATTCGGCGTAAAGCTTGCTGGCTTACAACGGGAACACTGTCTGCATCGTCCATCCAGACCCACGCCTTCACCTTCGGATACCGGCGAGTACGCTTTACGAACTCCGTGAGCTGCCCACGAATAGTGCCAATACCGCGGTCGTCTACGCTATTCAGAAGTAGAATATAGTTCTTATGCTCCTCCTCTGGCACAGCGTTCTTGCTGAGGTAGGCGTGAATAAACGCACGTGCAATAGACGTCTTGCCGCAACCTGGCGGTCCCAAGAACATCAGATGCGGAGGATTATCAATATGATTTTTCAAGAAATTAATAATATGGTCTTGACAAATAATAGAATCCATTCGGCTCTGTTGCTAAATTATATGAGGGGTGCTTTTAGACCCCAAAGTCCATAAACTCCTTGGAATTATCACTAAAACTCGGACGTTGTTTACCAATACGGGTAGTAAAATAAAATACATCGCCCGTTCTTTGTAGGACTTTCCACGCCTGGTCCAATGCGTAATTCCAATGTTCACCAGTAATAATGAGTTTTTCGGTTGCCGCCTCAATACAATCTGCAAGCGGCTTGAAACATTTCTTATTTATTAGATATCCAGATGTTGTCTGAGCGTCTCTTGCGCGCCCAATAAACTCATTATACGGCTCCCCACTTTTTAAATTATACGATAGAAGTACAATATCCCATTCTATGTTAAGTGCGAAAAAGTCTTCCATCTGTTTATAAAACGTAGGTTTATCTACTAAAAATTGGAAATCATCTTCAAAAATTAGGAGATTTTCTAGACCGTCGGCATCCGCTTGTCTAAGAACCTGTATATGTGACATATTACAGCCAATAATACCAGGATCTTTGGCAATAGCATTAAATCGCTCGCCTTTGATTCCCATGCCTGCAAGTTCTTGTTCTATTTCTTGTTTGCGGTCCTGCCGCCGCTCCAAATTAATATAGACAATCTTTGAGATCTTATCCATTCTGGGATTAAGAATCCTTGCGGATTTAAACCTGTGCCTGCGTTTCTAACAATAACTATGTCTGATTTATATGAGCGGCTTGGGCTGTCGCGCGGAGCATCCGCTGATGAAGTAAAGAAGGCGTACCGCACGTTAGCACGCGAGCACCATCCAGATAAGGGCGGTGACCCAGAAATGTTCAAAAAGATTCAACATGCTCATGAAGTTCTTAGCGATGAACGCCGCCGCCAAATATATGATATGACTGGCTCAGAAGATGGACAGC
>Ga0114973_10004114_pt1 | contig 10148 bp, 9 predicted proteins | sample M_140807_MF_Meta_FD_87025 | JGI IMG/M metagenome (GOLD analysis project Ga0114973, IMG submission 87025) | Freshwater microbial communities from Lake Montjoie, Canada to study carbon cycling - M_140807_MF_MetaG | ecosystem: Environmental > Aquatic > Freshwater > Lake | place: Lake Montjoie... | reverse complement strand
TGTTTTCTTTGCTGGGTTTGGTGGTGGGCCTGCTGCGCTGGTTGATCACGGGGAAAAAACCACAAATGGCAGTGATTTTCAGCAGCTATAGGCAATGGAAAAAACAAACAGCGCAACATATGCGAGGGCGCAGATCAGACGAGGGCATCATCGAGGCTGAGGTGCGCGAAGTGCCAACTCCGCGCATAGAAGACAAGCGCTGATCAGTTCAACCGAAGCCGCCAAGCCCAAGCCGCCAAGGTCAACCAAGCGGCCACAAACGCCATGCCGCCATAGGGCGTCAATGCTCTGAAAACCGTGATACCAACAAGTTGGATCAGGCAGATGTTGAGGCTGAACATAAGCAATCCCAACAAAAACAAAGCCGCAGATAACAGCAAGGTTTTGCTGGCGGCGTGCAGCATAGCAACGGCACACACACCCGCCAGTGCCAAGGCATGGATTTGCTGCATTTGCAAGGCCGAATGCACCGACTTCAAAGCTGAGGGGCTCAAACCCTCACCCATATGCGCCACATAAGCGGCCAACAAGACCGATGCCGCAGCAATCACACAGGCGACAACAAACAGAATACGGCTAGCGATTTTCATGAGGGTGATACACAGTCATAGGGTTATGATTTTCGGCATGACGACATTACACCGCTTGCCCTTTGCAAAGCTCTTATGCAGCTGCATGTTACTGAGTGGCTTGGCAGTCACTGCCCAAGCTGCAGACCCTTGGCTCGACGATCTGCAGCCCTTGCCAAAACGCGAGTGGAACTACGAACGCGCACAACATTTGCTTGAGCGTGCTGGCTTTGGCGCAACACCGCAAGAAATTGAACAACTGGCCCAATTGACACCCGCGCAAGCGGTGCGAAAGCTGGTGCGCTATCAAGCCACGCCCGACAAGTTCAAACCCTTTGAAGACTCGGGTTCGCATGATGCGGGTCTCGAGCCTTTTGCAGCGTCCCGCCCCGCAGCCACCGACTTGGCCAAAGCCTCGGGTCAAGCCTTGGGCGTGAAAGTCAAGCCTGCAGGCAACCGGCAAGTGCAACAAGTGGCCGACCGTTATTTGTATTGGCTCAGGGCTTCGCGCTTGGAAACCCAACGCTTGAGCTACTGGTGGGCCAACCGCATGCTCACCTCACCGCGTCCTTTTCAAGAAAAAATGACTTTGTTTTGGCATGGCCACTTTGCCACCACCGAAGAAAAAGTACGCGACTACCGCAAACTGCATGTGCAAAATAATGTGTTGCGTAAACACGCCAACGGCAAATTTCGCCACTTGATGGTGGCTGTTGCAAAAGACCCCGCCATGCTGGCCTTCCTCGATGCAGCGGCCAACCTCAAGGGCGCACCCAACGAAAACTTTGCCCGTGAAATCATGGAGCTGTTCACCATGGGTGTGGGCAACTACAGCGAACAAGATATTCAAGAAGCTGCTCGGGCATTCACTGGTTGGAACTACCAAGATTTGAAATTTGTCATCAACCCAGCGCAGCACGACGACGGCTTGAAAACAGTTCTGCAGAAAACCGGGCGTTTCAACGGCGACCAGGTCATTGATATTTTGTTGGCCCAGCCCGTCACGGCTGAGTTTTTAGCAGGCAAGCTCTACCGCTACTTTGTACGAGAGGATTTATCACCCCTTTACCAGCAGCAACTGGGCAAGTTGCTTCGCGACTCAGACTACGACATCGCGGTCTTCATGGAAAAAGTTTTGTTGTCCAAAGACTTCTACAGCGATGCAACGGTGGCCACACGCATCAAACCGCCAGTAGAGTTATTGATTTCCACCTATAAAAAAATGGGTCTCAAAACCGTGCCGGGTCTGCCCGACTTCAACCAGCAGTCGGAGATGCTGGGGCAAAAGTTGTTCTACCCTCCCAATGTGGCGGGCTGGGCGCATGGGCGCAGTTGGATTACCCCTGGGCTGTTGTTGGCGCGGGGCAATGTGATTTATGACACTGTTTACCCGCCCATCGACTTTGTAGCACCCGACAGAGTGCCCAATGGTCTGTACCAAATCACTTCAGTGGCAGACCAATTGGCACAAGGACAAGACATCACCACCGCCACCAAGCCCGTAGGTAAAAACATGGGCGAGATGTCTATGTCGAACCAAGGCGACCGCGATGAAGATTTCAATACGCGCTTGGCCAGTTACAACGCATGGCGCAAAGCCATAGAGAACGTCAAGCCCATAGACCGAAGCCCTGCCAAGCTGAGTCTGTCAGCCATGCTGCGCCAAGCCAAATGCAAAACCACAAATGAAGCTGTGGCGTATTTGGTCAAGCGTTTTGTGTCGGTGAAAGTAGACGCGAGTGTGCAAGCACAAATTGCTGCCATGCTGAGCCAAGACTTGGGTACCTCAAACCTTGCTGCCGCCGACAGTTACATGGAAGACGCTTTACGCAACACCTTGCATGTGATTTTGTCTTTGCCAGCCTACCAATTGGGATAAACATGCACCACGACACCTTTCCCCGAAGACAGTTTTTGCAAGGTTTGGCAGGCTTAGGGCTTGGCGCTGCCCTGCCCTTGGGTAACAACGCATTCGCTACTGACAACCAACGCATATTGGTGGTGGTGGAACTCACTGGCGCCAACGACGGCTTCAACACCTTGGTGCCGTATGCCGACGACGCCTATTACCGCTTGCGCCCCAAGATAGGCATCCGCGCCAACAAACTGCGCAAGATTGACGACCAGTACGGCTTCAACCCCGGCATGGCGGGCTTTGAACGTTTATTCAAAGACGGGCAGATGGCGGTGGTGCATGGTTGCGGCTATGACAACCCGTCTTATTCTCATTTCACTTCTGCAGCCTATTGGCACACGGGTTTACCCAATGGGGGCGAGAGCTACGGTTGGTTGGGCCGTTTGGCAGATGCCATCGATCCACAACTAACGCCCAATTTTTTGGTGAATATTGACGAACGTCAATCACTGGCCGTGAGAGCAGCACGCCATGTGCCGGTGGTGTTTGACGACCCCGAGCGCTTTGGTCGCAAAGGGCTTTACCAAAGCCGACCCCTGATTGACAAAGACCTAAGCAACGGCGTGGCCAGCCGCAATGCGTCGCAAAAGTTTTTGGAAGACGTGGCGCAAAGTGCCAGACAAGCCTCAGAGCAAGTGCGTGCGGCGTGGCAAAACTACAAAACACCTGTCGACTACGGCATCTTGCCCATGGATTTACCCAAAGTAGCCGCATTGATCAATGCCAAATTACCAACCCGCATCTACCAAACCGCTTACCGACACAATGCTTTCGACACCCACGTCCACCAAGCCGAATTGCACCAACGTTTGCTTACCTATGTGTCCGATGGTGTGAGTGGTTTCATGCAAGACATGAAACGCATTGGCCGCGATAAAGACGTGACGGTGATGGTGTACTCCGAGTTCGGACGCAGAGCAGCCGAGAACACCAGCTTGGGCACCGACCACGGTACAGCCAACCATGTGTACTTGGTGGGGCAAGCGCTCAAAGGCGGTCACTATGGCCAAGCGCCCAGTTTGACGAAGCTGAACCGTGAAGGCAATGTGCTTCACACCGTCGACTTTCGCCGTGTATATGCCACGGTCATGGAACAATGGATGAGGGCCAACAGCCAAAGCTTGCTCAATGGCAAGTTTGAGCCCTTCTCGGTGTTTGCTGCTTGACCACAGCCACATTGCTGAAGCCATGGACGATTTTTTGCCGGGTTATCGATAACTACGGCGACATAGGCGTTTGCTGGCGACTGTCAGCTCAGTTGGCAGAGCGTGGACACAGGGTCACACTGTATGCGGATGACGCAAGCGCACTCCAGTGGATGGCGCCGCAAGGCTCGCCTGGCGTTACTGTGCTGCCTTGGCCGCCAGAGCATGCTTTGTTTGAAGGCGAGCAAGCCGCGCAAGTGGTGATAGAGGCCTTTGGCTGTGACTTGCCCCAAGGCTTTCAAGCCGCCATGCCAGCTTGGCACAAAGCCCCAGTGTGGATCAACCTCGAGTATTTCAGCGCCGAGGATGAGGCCCTGCGCAACCACGGCCTGTCCTCGCCTGTCTTGCATGGCCCGGCCATGGGTTTAAAGAAATGGTTTTTTTACCCAGGCCTGAGTGAGAAAAGTGGTGGCTTGCTGCATGGCCCCACCCCTCAGGCGGCGATAGCCTTGGCTGACAGTCCTTTGCGCATCAGCGTCTTTTGCTACGAGCCCGCCAGTTTGGGCTTGTGGTTACAACAGTTGAGCGAGTTGCCACACAAAGTGTGTTTGCAAGTAACCGCAGGCCGCGCCACGCAGGCGGTGCGCCTGGCAATGCACCAGCTTGGGCACAGCCATCAGCTTGAAGTAACCGAATTGTCCTATTTGTCGCATCCAGAGTTTGACCTCCTATTGGCTTCACAAGACCTGAACTTGGTGCGCGGCGAAGACTCGCTGGTGCGAGCTATATGGGCTGGCAAAGCTTTTCTTTGGCAGATATACCGCCAAGACGACGGTGCCCATTTGAAAAAGCTAACAGCATTTTTAAATGCCAGCCTAGCCCCCGATGTGGTGGTGCAAGCGCACTTGGCTTGGAATGCAGACCACGCCACGTGCTTACCAGTTTTGAGTCCTGAGGTCTTGAAGGTATGGACCGATTGGGCGGGTGCTTTGAGAGATCGTTTAGGTGCGCAAACCGACTTGCTAACGCGCTTGGAAAGCTTTGCAGCGGCACAGGGCTAAAATAACTGCTTTTCCATGCCCTTACCTTTATGAAAACAGCTCAAGAAATTCGCGCCGGCAACGTCATCATGCACGGAAAAGACCCCATGGTCGTTCTCAAAACCGAATACAGCCGAGGTGGGCGTAACTCCGCAACGGTGCGCATGAAGCTGAAAAGCCTGATTGCCAACTTCAACACCGAGGTGGTGTTCAAGGCTGACGACAAAATGGACCAAATCGTGTTGGAGAAGAAAGACTGCACCTACTCTTACTTTGCCGACCCCATGTATGTTTGGATGGACACCGACTTCAATCAGTATGAAGTGGAAAACGAAAACATGGGCGATTCGCTCAACTACCTCGAAGACGGCATGACTGCCGAAGTGGTGTTTTATGACGGCAAGGCCATCTCTGTGGAACTGCCTACCAGCGTCGTTCGTGAAATCACTTGGACAGAACCCGCAGTCAAAGGCGACACATCTGGCAAAGTACTTAAACCAGCCAAGATTTCCACGGGCTTTGACATCAGTGTGCCAATCTTCGTGGCGCAAGGCGACAAGGTGGAAATCGACACCCGTACCGCCGAGTACCGCAAGCGCGTTTAAGCTCTTGCTGAGAGCATGAGGGGCTCTGTACGCCAAGAGCCCAGCCCTCCACCTTGAGGTATTTCGGGAGTGCTGCGTACCTTGCCCACAAGCCGGTTCATATAGCGGGGATAGCTGAACAACGCACCCGCCACCAGCTCATCAACATTGAGTTGGCGTGGGCGGGTAGGCATGGGCACCATGTCTGTGGTCAGGCCCCAGCCGGCATAGAAGGATCGGCCATAACAGCTGATTTTTTTGCCGCGTATCAAGGCCTCGAAGCCTGCCAACGAGGTCATGACATGTACCTCGTTGACTTTGGGCAACAAATGACTCAGTGACACATCGCCCACACACTCATCGCACCATAAATGCGGGTCTTGCTTCTTGGTTTGCATGGCCTGAATGTCGGTCCAGACCAAGGGATGGGGCTTGTAGACGATATAGGCATCGGCATTGGCCTGACAAACTGCTTTGAGCAAAGTATGGTTGGTTCGAAGGCTTTGGATACCGTGCTTGAGTGAGGGGTCGGACTCCACCTGACCGACCACCAAAATGACCCGCTCGACATTCACGGGGCGACGCCACTGCGGGCTTTGCACCTTGAAGCGGTTGAGCCCGTTCATGAGCACGTTTTGCCGAAAGTCGGCGGCTTGGCTCATCATGTCTGAGGTGAATTCCATCTCCATCAAGACACCTTCGATGTCGTTGGGAAACAGCATTTGCTCCAACAAGGATGTGTGAAAACGCTTTGTTTTGTAGGCCATGACCCTTAACCTTGGTGTCAACTTCTAGGATTACACCTTAACATATAAAGTAGCTATTTATTATTTAAATTATTGAAATTTGAGTATTTAAATACCTTTTTTGGAGGCGAGCCGAGGCTGCGGCGTAAGGCGCGAGATTGCTTCGTCGCTTCGCTTCTCGCAATGACGGCTCCTCGAAATGACGTTAATCAGAGTCGGTGACATCCGAGGCATCCAACGGCAAACGCGCCAAAGCCTCGGCCTCGGGCAAGGCCTCCACGCCTTTCAAGACCCGGCGCATTTGCTTGCTGCGGGTGTCCGCTCGGTCCAAGGTGTCTGCCGCTTTCTGCACCTGCTCGCGCACCTTGGCCACCCATTCGCCATAACGGTCGAACTCGGTTTTGACTGCGCCCAACACCTTCCACACCTCTGACGCTTGCTTCTCCAGCGCCAAGGTGCGAAAGCCCATGTGCAAGCTGTTCAAAATCGCCAGCAAGGTGGTGGGGCCTGCGAGCGTGACGCGGTAATCACGCTGCAAGCTGTCCATCAGGCCGGGGCGGCGCAGCACCTCGGCATACAAACCTTCCACCGGCAAAAACAAAATCGCAAAGTCGGTGGTGTGGGGCGGTGCCAAATAACTTTCAGCAATGCTCTTGGCCTCTTGGCGAATGCGTGACTCCATGGCCTTGGCTGAAGCTTCGGCGGCGATGGGGTCGGCGCGGTCTTGTGCGTCGAGAAGGCGCTCGTAGTCTTCGCGGGGAAACTTGGCGTCGATGGGCAACCACACGGCTGAGCCGTCATCGCTGCGACCGGGCAGTTTGATGGCAAAGTCCACCCGCTGGTTGCTGCGCGGCTTGGTTTCCACTTGTTTGCCGTACTGCTCGATGGTCAGCACCTGTTCCAGCAAGGCTTCCAGCTGCACCTCGCCAAAAATGCCACGGGTTTTCACATTGCTCAAAACCCGCTGCAAGTCGCCTACGCCTTGGGCCAAGGTTTTCATGTGGCCCAAGCCTTGATGCACCTGCTCCAAACGCTCGGCCACTTGTTTGAAGCTTTCGCTCAGTCGTGCTTCCAAAGTGGTTTGCAGTTTTTCGTCAACGGTTTGGCGCATCTCGTCCAACTTCGCAGCATTGGTTTTTTGCAACTGCTGCAGCTGCTGGTCCAAGGTGTCACGCACCTCTCCCATGCGCCGCGCATTGCCCTCGCCCAGCGCTTGCAGCTGGGTGTTCAAGGTACCTTGCATCAGCGCCAGTTGTTCGGTCAGGGTTTGCTGCAGCTGCGCCATGCTTTGCGACAACTCTTGGCGGTCGGTGCGGGAAGACTCGCTGATGGCGTAGCGCAATTCACGCTCTAAGCGCTCGAGTTTGTCGTCTAACTTCAACAAAGGATCTTCTTGGGCTGTGGTTTTACCGGCATAGCATCGAAAGATCGCCATGATCAGCAAAGCAGCCACGACCACAGCTGCGACCATCCAATTGTCGGTACTCATGCCAATCCCAGCACTTCAGGGTTGAGCGGGGTAAGGGCCTTGCCCTCGCTAAAGAATGCAATCAGGTTGTCGGTGGCCAAGTTCGCCATGGCCAAGCGGGTGGCCAGCGTTCCGCTGCCAATGTGCGGCGTCATCACGATGTTGCGGCATTTCAGCAGTTCAGGGTTCAAGCGCGGTTCGTTCTCGAACACATCCAAACCTGCTGCGGCAATTTGCCCTTGCTGTAACGCCTTTGCCAGTGCAGCGTCGTCGACGATGCCGCCACGCGCAATGTTGGTGATCGTGGACGTGGTTTTCATCAGCGCCAACTCTGCCGCGCCTATGGTGTGGTGCGACTCTTTGGAATACGGTATCACCAACACCACATGGTCGGCTTGCTGCAAAAGTTCTTGCTTGCTGACGTAAGTGGCTTTGCACTCGGCCTCGGTAGCGGCGTCCAAGCGGTTGCGGTTGTGATAGATGACTTTCATGCCAAACCCCAAAGCGCCGCGTTTGGCAATGCCCTGCCCTATGCGCCCCATACCGATGATGCCCAAGGTGCTGCTGTGAATCTCGGCGCCCGCAAATTGGTCGTAGCGCCAGTGCGTCCATTCGCCCTGACGGATGAATATTTCGCCCTCACTCACCCGCCGCGCAGCCGCCATCATCAAAGCGAACCCTAAGTCGGCGGTGGTTTCATTCAGCACATCGGGGGCGTTGGTGGCCAACACCTTGTAGCGGGTCATGGCGGGTACATCGAAGTTGTTGAAACCCACGCTTAAGTTAGCGCAGATGCGCAGTTGCGGGCAAGCCGCCAACACTGTTTCGTTGATGGGCTCGATGCCCACACACAAAGCCGCCTCATGCTGGCTGAGTGCGGCGGTCCATGACTCCGTTGTCCACAACTTATCGTCTTGGTTATCGGTGACATCGAAATGCTCGCGCAAACGGGCAATCACTTCGGGGTAGGTGGGGCGGCCCACCAGCAACTTGGGGCGACTCATGGTGCACTCAACCCATCAAATTAAATTGAACAACATAAACCAAAGCACCAGCCAAATAACCCGCCAGTGCCAAACCCGATATGTGCTTCACATACCAGAAGAAATTGATTTTCTCCAAACCCATGGCAGCCACCCCTGCAGCCGAGCCGATGATCAACATCGAGCCGCCGGTACCCGCACAAAACGCAATAAATTCCCAAATGAAACTGTCTGGTGGGTAGTCGGTCATGCTGTACATGCCCATGCTGGCTGCTACCAATGGCACGTTGTCCACCACTGCGCTGGCAAAGCCAATCAACAACACAATCAAATCTAAACGACCCACATGTTCGTTAAGCCATTGCGCCAAGTCGGAGAGGATGTGGGTATGCTCCAAAACAGCGACCGACAACAAAATACCTATGAAAAAAGTCAGGGATGACAAGTCGATTCGCGACATGGCATGGGCCAAGGTCAGGTGGGCTTTGTCTTCTTCCACCTTGCTTTTGTGAAGAAAGTCGCCCACCACCCACAACACCCCCAGCCCCAGCAATATGCCCATGAAGGGCGGCAAACCTGTGACGGTTTTAAACACGGGGACAAGCACCAAAATACCCAGGCCCAAAGTGAACATGAGATTGCCCTCAAAGGCCGCAGACTTGGACGTTGAGCCGGTGCGTTGTGCAGGAGCGTTGACTGCTTGACCGCGAAGTAGCCAAGCAGTAATAGCCAAAGGGATGACAGCAGCGACCACAGAGGGCAAAAATAAAGTTTTCATGATCCCTAAGGCCGTGACTTGACCACCAATCCACAACATGGTGGTAGTGACGTCGCCAATGGGCGACCAAGCACCCCCTGCATTAGCAGCAATCACGATAATGCCGGCAAAAAACAAACGGTCCTCACGCTCATGCAATAGCTTTTTCATCAGCGACACCATGACGATGGCGGTCGTCAAGTTATCCAACACAGAACTCAGGAAAAAAGTAACGGTCCCCACCAACCACATCAGGGTAGACAGGCGCTTGGTTTGTATGCGCTGGGTAATGACATCAAAACCATTGTGAGCGTCGATGACCTCCACAATCGTCATCGCACCCATCAGAAAGAAGATGATTTGTGCAGTACCCACCAAGGATTCGTTCAGATGCTGGGTCAAGGCTTGGTTGTCCCCAAGATGCAAGGCGTAAAGGGACCAAAGCACCCCAGCACCCAAAAGCGCAGGAGCTGATTTGTTCAGCTTGAGTTGATGCTCCAGCGTGATGGCCGCATAGGTCAGGACAAAAACAGCAATGAAAAGGGTGTTCATGGTTTTCTCAGGGTTGTTCAATGTCAAACACTTGGCGCAAATAGGCCAAGTAGTTGGTGTCTTCGCACATGTTTTTAGAAGGCGTATCCGACAGTTTGGCAACAGGCTGGCCGTTGCACTGCACCATCTTGATGACGATTTGCAGCGGCTCATAGCCGAGGTCGTTGGTGAGGTTGGTGCCAATACCAAAAGCCAGTTGGCAGCGACCTCGAAAGCGTTGGTACAACTCGATGGTACGCGGCACGGTGAGTCCATCGCTGAAGATCAAAATTTTGGTGAGCGGGTCCACGCGGTTGCTTTTGTAATGCTCGATCATGCGTTCGCCCCATGTGAAGGGGTCGCCGCTGTCGTGGCGCGCGCCATCAAAGAGCTTGCAAAAGTACATATCG
>Ga0114973_10004108_pt1 | contig 10161 bp, 8 predicted proteins | sample M_140807_MF_Meta_FD_87025 | JGI IMG/M metagenome (GOLD analysis project Ga0114973, IMG submission 87025) | Freshwater microbial communities from Lake Montjoie, Canada to study carbon cycling - M_140807_MF_MetaG | ecosystem: Environmental > Aquatic > Freshwater > Lake | place: Lake Montjoie... | reverse complement strand
GCGCCTTCCGCGTCGCCGGCACCGACAAGCAGAAGGCCTGGGGCGAGATCACCCTGACCGCCTATGTCCCGCACAACTACCCGATCGAGGAGCTGGAGCCGGGGCTGGAGGAGACCGCCTTCTACGACCCGAAGAACTTCACCTATCCCGGCGGCTGCCACATCTGCGAGGTGGAAATCGAGCCCGAGACCGGGCATGTTCAGGTGGTGAACTTCACCGCGGTTGACGATATCGGCCGCGTCATCAACCCGATGATCGTGGAAGGTCAAGTCCAGGGCGGCGTCGCCCAGGGCATCGGCCAGGCGCTGCTGGAAGGCTGCGTGTACGATGCCGACGGCCAGCTGCTCTCGGGCAGCTTCATGGACTACACCATGCCGCGCGCCGATGATCTGGCGCCGGTCTCGGTGGCCACGCATACCACGCTTTGCACCCATAACCCGCTGGGCGTGAAGGGCTGCGGGGAGGTAGGGGCCATCGGTTCGCCGCCGGCGGTCATCAATGCCGTGGTCGACGCCTTGAAAGACTACGGCGTGCGCCACATTGAAATGCCGGCGACACCGGCCAAGGTCTGGTCCATCATCCATGGCGGCCTAAGGCTGGCGGCCGAATAGACGAGGGGATTCCGCAACATGTACGACTTCGCCTATGCCAAGCCCGCCACCATCGCCGATGCGGCGAAGCTGTTGGCGGCCGATCCGGACGCCCGCGCCATCTCGGGCGGGCATACCCTGCTCCCGGCGCTGAAGTTCCGGCTGAACAGGCCGACCACCCTGGTCGACCTCTCCGGGATCGCCGAGCTGCGCGGCATCAAGCGCGTCGGCGATACCATCATCATCGGCGCCATGACCCGGCACCACGAGGTGGCGACCAATGCCGAGGTGAAGGCGGCGATTCCCGCACTCGCCCAACTCGCCGGCAGCATCGGTGACCCCCAGGTCCGCAACCGCGGTACCATCGGTGGCTCGGTTGCCAATAACGATCCGGCGGCGGACTACCCCTCGGCGGTGCTTGGGCTGGGTGCCACGGTGCATACCAGCAAGCGCAAGATCGCGGCCGATGACTTCTTCCAGGGCATGTTCACCACGGCGCTGGAACAGGGCGAGATCCTGACCGCGATCGAGTTCCCGATCCCCGCCAAGGCCGGCTACGCCAAGATGAAGAACCCGGCCAGCCGCTACGTCATGGCCGGCGCCTTCATCGTAAAGACCAAGGCCGGCGCGGTGCGCGTGGCGATCAACGGCGCCGCCCCCTGCGTCTTCCGCCAGGCGGAGATGGAGAAGGCGCTGGACGCCACCTGGTCCGCCGATGCGGTGGCCGGCGTGAAGCAGGCCGCAGATGGGCTCAACAGCGACATCCACGGCAGCGCCGAATACCGCGCGCATCTGGTGACGGTGATGGCCAAGCGGGCCGTCGCCACCGCGGGCTGAAGGCCGTGCTGGCGCGGCGCGGCCTGCTTGCCGCGCCGCTGCTCCGCGCGCCCGCCCTGGCGCAGGGCTGGCCCAGCCGGCCGATCCGGCTGGTCATCCCCTACCCGCCCGGCGGGGCGAGCGACATCATCGCCCGCCTGCTGGCGCCGGCGCTGACGGAAAGCCTGGGCCAGACCGTGGTGGTGGAAAACCGCCCCGGCGCCAATGGCTTCATCGCCGGTGAACTGGTCGCCCGCGCCGCGCCGGATGGCCATACGCTGCTGATGGCCAATGCCGGGCCGAATGGCACCGGCCCCGCGCTGTATGGCGCCCGCACCCCCTATGACGCGCGCCGCGATTTCGCGGCTGTGATGATGGTCTCCGTCGTGCCGATGCTGATCGCGGTGCACCCCAGCCAGCCCGCCCGCGACCTGCCGGGCTTCCTGGCCGCGGCTGCGGCCAGCCCCGGGGCGCTCAGCTATGGCACCGCTGGCATCGGCTCGGCCGGGCATATGGCGATGGAGCTGCTGAAATCCCTGACCGGGGCCAGCATCACCCATATTCCCTATCGCGGCAGCGCGCCGACCACGACGGACCTGATCGCCGGCGTCATCCCCGCCAGCGTCGATACCGCCCCGGTGCTGCTGCCGCATGACGCTGCCGGGCGGGTGCGCGGCATTGCCGTGACCACGCGCCAGCCCTTGGGCGAACGCCCGGACCTCGCCCCCGTCGCCGCCACCCTGCCGGGCTTCGAGGCGGTGAGCTGGGGCGGGATCATGGCACCCGCCAGCACCCCGCCCGCCATCATCGCGCGGCTGAACGCGGCGCTGCGCGCGGCCATGGCGCGGCCGGAGATCGGCCCTGCCCTGGACCGCCAGGGCATCCAGCCGCAGACCGGCAGCCCTGAGGAATTTGCTGCTTATGTCGCCGCCGAACTTGATAAATGGGGCGGCGTGGTCCGCAAGATGGGGCTGACACCGGAAGGCTGAGGCCGCCAAGGATGTCCACGGCTGATCTGAAAGGGTCCTGACCATGTGCCGTGGCTGCTTCAGCACCGCCCTGCTCGACCATCGTCTGGCCGCGGATGCGCCCGCGCTCTTCGCCGCCCTGACCCCCACGCGGCGGCAGCTGATCGCCGCCCCGGTGGCCGGCGCCGCCCTGGCCGCCGCCGGCGCGCCTTCAGCGCTGGCCGCCGATAGCGGGGCGGCGGAGGTGATCTTCCGCGGCGGTCGCATCCTGCCCCTGCCCGGCACGCCCGCGGTGCAGGCGCTGGCGATCGGCGGCGGGCGCATCCTGGGCCTCGGCACCGAAGCGGCGGTGGCGGGGCTGAAGACCAAGGCGACGCGGATGGTCGATCTGGGCGGGCGGGTGCTGATGCCGGGCTTCATCGACCCGCACAACCACGCCGTCCTCTCCGCCGTGATCCTGGAGCTGCTGACCGATGTCGGCTTCGACAAGAACCGCACCCGGCGCGCGCTGTTGGATCAGCTCCGGGCGATGGCCGCGCAAACGCCGCCGGGGCAATGGGTCACCGCCTCCAACTTCGACAATCTGCTGCAGGGCGGCGAGCTGAGCCGGGAGGAGCTGGACAGCGTCTCCACCACCCATCCCATCTTCGTCTGGTACACCAATGCCCATACCGCCTGCGTGAACAGCCTGGCGCTGCAGACGGCGAAGATCGCCGAGGATATCGGCGACCTGCCGGGCGGCGGCCATTTCGGGCGCGACGCGGCCGGCCGGCTGGACGGCATGGTGTATGAGGAAAGCGCGCTGCTGAAACTCGCCCCCTTCGTGCTGCCGCGGGTGACGCCGCAGCTGGCGACGAAGGCGCTGGGCGATTACCTCCGCAAAGCGGCGGCGGCGGGGAATACCCTGCTGCATGACCCCGGGGCCTTCCGCGCCGATTGGATCGACGCCGCGGTGCGGCTTTCCCCGCACGCGCCCTGCCGGGTCAGCGCCGGCCTGATGTACGACGATATGGCCGGCTACGAGAAGTACCGCAGCCTTGGGCTGGGCGCGCGGGCGACGCAGTTCGGCGATTCGCTCTTCACCCTCTATGGCGTGAAGATCGTGGCCGACGGGTCGAACCAGTCCAGGACCGGGGCGCAGACGGTGCCCTATCTGGATGGTACGATGGGCGCGCCGAATTTCGACGGGCCGGCGCTGAAGCGCATGGTGGCGGCGGTGCGGGCGGCGGGGCTGCCGGTGCAGATCCACGCCAGCGGGGATAAGACGCTCGACCTGGCGCTGGATGCGATCGAGGCGGCTTATGGCACCTCCACCGCGCTGGGCATCAACCGGATCGAGCATGCGACGATCATCCGGCCGGACCAGATCCTGCGCATGAAGGCGCTGGGGGTGCAGCCCAGCTTCCTGATGAACCATGTCCGGCTGTATGGCGCGGCCTATCGCGACCAGATTTTCGGCCCGGCGCGCACGGCGCTGACCGACAGCGCCGGCGCCTGCGTCCGGGCCGGGCTGCCCTTTACCCTGCACACGGACAGCCCCTGTTCCCCGGTGGGGTCGCTGGCGCTGGTCGGGACCGCCGTGACCCGGCGCTGCGACGTGGACGGGTCCGTCATCGGGCCGGACCAGGCGGTGACGCTGGACCAGGCGCTGCGGGCGGTGACCATCGACGCCGCGCGGCAGGTGGGGATGGGCGACCGCATCGGGTCCCTGGAAAAGGGCAAGGAGGCGGATCTGGTGATCCTGGAAAGCGACCCCTACCGCACCGCGCCGGAGAAACTGGGCGCGATCAAGGTGAGCGAGACCTGGGTGGCGGGGACGCGGCGGTTCGCGGCGTAGGGCAGAATATAGGAAGAATTGCTTTATTTTCGGGACTGACTGAGGTAAGTTGCTGGCTGGCGCTACGGCACCGCCCGCTCCTTGAAACCGTGCATCCGCCCGCCTCCTCCCCCGCCCCCCGGGCCGCGCCCGCCTGCCGGCCGGACTGCCCCCCCGGTCTGCCCGCCTCAATTCCTAAAATTTTGAAGCGTTTGGCGCGCCATCCCAGCCATTCCCTGGTTTTGCCCAGGATAGGTCCGCAACGGCCTCAAGCGGCTTGAGGGCCTTGAGGCCGCCCCACCTCCGCCGCGGGACCCCCAAGATGGTCCGGACATGCTGGGTTCCGGGCGCTTCGCCCCCCCTCCGGCATTTGTCCGAAACTTGAGTTTCCTGGGCTTTTCCTGCGTTTTGGCGGATTCCGCCCGCCGCCGCTGGCCAGCCCTGGCCTTGATCCTGCATCATCGGGGCATGCTTTCCCGTCGCCATCTGGCCGCCCTGCTCCCGCCCCTGCTCGCCGCCCCCGCCTGGGCGCAGGACCCGTACCCCAATCGTCCGATCAAGCTGATCATCCCCGTCGGCGTCGCCGGCGCCACGGATATCGTCGGCCGGCTGCTGGCCGAGGCGATGACCCCGCTGCTTGGCCGGCCGGTGGTGTCGGAAAACATCGCCGGCGCCGGCAGCACCATCGGCGCCGCTGCCTTCCTTCGCCAACCGGCCGATGGCTACACGCTGTTCATCGGCACCAACAACCATCCGGTCATGCAGGCCGTACGGCCGGATTTCCCGCATGACCCGGCGCGGGATTTCCAGGCGATCTGCCTTATCGCGCGCCAGCCCAATGTGCTGACCGTGCACCCCTCCGTCCCCGCCCGCGACGTCGCCGCGCTGCTCGCCTGGCTGCGGGCGGAAAAGGATGCCGCGAATTATGGCTCGACCTTCCCCGGCGCCACCAACCATCTGGCGGGGGAGCTGCTGAAAAGCCTGGCCGGTCTGGACTTCACCCTGGTGCCCTACCGCACCGCCGCGCTCTCGGTGCAGGACCTGGTTGCCGGCCGGGTGCAGTTCACCATCGACAGCCCGATGATGCTGGCCCCGCTCATCCAGGAAGGCCGGTTGCGCGGCCTGGCGGTCACCGGCGCCGAGCGGACGGACCTGCTGCCCGGTCTTCCGACGCTCGCTGAAGCCGGGGTGCCTGGCTATGAGCTGACCGCCTGGCAAGTGCTGTTCGTGAAGCCCGGCACGCCGCCGGAGATCGCGCAGAAGCTGACCGCGGCGGCGGAACAGGCCGTCGCCGATCCGGCCTTCCGCGCCAAGCTGCGGCAGAACAGCGCCGAGCCTTTCCCCGCCACCTCGCCGGCGCTCGCCACCGCTTTCGTCAAGGACCAGACGGAACGCTGGTCGGCCATCGTCAAGCGCATCGGCCTGAAGGCCGAATAGCGATGACCGCGCGACTCGCCGGGCGCGTTGCCCTGATCACCGGCGCTGGCGGCGGCATCGGCGCCGCCATCGCCCACCGCTTCGCCGGGGAAGGCGCCCGCGTCGGCGTGGCCGATCTGGATGCCGGCCGGGCCGCGGCGGTGGCGGCGGCCATCGGCCCGGCGGCGCTCGCCATCCCCTGCGACGTGGCCGACCCTGCCGCGGCCGAAGCGGCCGTGGCCGCGACCCTGGCCCGGTTCGGCGCGCTGCACATCCTCGTGAACAATGCCGCCGCCTTCACCGCCGATGCGACCGCCGAGACCATCCCGCTGGCCGCCTGGGAGCGGACGCTGGCGGTGAACCTGACCGGCCCGATGCTGATGAGCCGCTTCGCCATCCCGGCGATCCGCGCGGCCGGCGGCGGCAGCATCATCCACATGGCCTCTCAGCTGGGCCATGTCGGCCGCGCCGGGCGCTTCTGGTACGGCACCGCCAAGGCCGCGCTGGTGCATATGGCCAAGGGCATGGCGATCGATCACGCCGCTGACGGCATCCGGGTGAACAGCCTCTCCCCCGGGCCGATCGCCACCGAACGCACGCTGGCGCGGATCGGCGGCGATGGGCCGGCCCGGGCCTTCTACGGCCCGCTGACCCTGCTGGGCCGCCAGGGGCTGCCCGAGGAGATCGCCGATGCCGCGCTGTTCCTGGCAAGCGAGGAGAGCCGCTACATGACCGGCGCCGATCTACTGGTGGATGGCGGCTACAACGCGCGCTGACGCCGGCCGGTGCGCACTGGACAGCAGCGCCCCGCTTGCCCTATCCGCCCGGAATGCGCGCTGACGCCCACTCCCTGCACGAGCAGATCACCGCTTCGGTGTCCCTGCTGAGGAGGCATCTTTGACTGGGATGCCGCCCTACGCCGCCTCGATGAGCTGAACGCCCGGGCCGAGGATCCAAGCCTCTGGAACGATGCCGCCGCGGCGCAGAAGCTGATGCGCGAACGCGGCCGCATTGCCGACCAGACCGGCGGCGTGCGCCAGCTTGAACAATCGGTGGCCGATGCGCTGGAGCTGATCGAGCTGGCCGAGGCCGAGGGCGATATCGCCACCGCCGATGCCGCCGTCGCCGACCTTGTCACCCTGGCGGCCGAGGCGAAGAAGCGGGAAATCGAAAGCCTGCTATCGGGTGAGGCGGACCCCAACGACGCCTATCTGGAAGTCAATGCCGGCGCCGGCGGCACCGAGGCGCAGGACTGGGCTGAGATGCTGCTGCGCATGTATCAGCGCTGGGCCGAACAGCGCGGCTATAAGGCGACGCTGACCGAGCGCAGCGACGGCGAGGAAGCCGGGGTGAAGTCGGCGACGCTGCAGATCAGTGGCGATAACGCCTATGGCTGGCTGAAGACCGAGAGCGGCGTGCACCGCCTGGTGCGCATCAGCCCCTTCGGCGGCAATGACAAGCGCCAGACCAGCTTTACCAGCGTCTACGTCTACCCGGTGATCGACGACAAGATTGAGATCGAGGTCAATCCGGCCGACCTCAAGACCGACACTTTCCGCGCCTCGGGCGCGGGCGGGCAGCATGTGAACAAGACGGAATCGGGCGTGCGCTTCACGCATATCCCGACCGGCATCGTCGCTGCCTCCACCCAGGATCGCAGCCAGCACCGCAACCGGGCGATCGCCATGGATATGCTGAAGGCGCGACTCTACGAGCTGGAGCTGCGCAAGCGCGAGGCGTTGTCCGATGCGGTCGAGGCGGGGAAGACCGATATCGGTTGGGGCCATCAGATCAGGAACTACGTGCTGCAGCCCTATCAGCTTGTGAAAGACCTGCGGACCAACCTCGAAAAGGGCAACCCCGCCGCCGTGCTGGATGGCGACCTCGATGATTTCATGGCCGCAGCGCTGGCGGCGCGGGTGGGCGCGACCCGCTCGGAGGCGAGCGCGGCAGCGCGCTAGAGCATGCTGCGTTCACATACGTTCACGCAGCCCGCTCTAGCATGTGTTGGATCGCGCGATTCGGCGCTTCGGCGATTCCGCCTCAACGCATCGCGCTCTAGGGTGGGACCAATCTGCCTTTCTACTGCCGCAGATTGACGGTAACGACGCAACTAAATTTCAAGGAGGTTGGTCCTTGGCGATTATTCCCGTGATCCTCTCTGGCGGTACCGGAACCCGGCTCTGGCCACTTTCGCGTGAGGGCTACCCGAAGCAATTCTGGCCGCTACTCGGTGAGCGGACCATGCTCCAGGAAACGGTGGCCCGCGCGCAGGGGGCACAATTCGGCGCGCCGGTCATCGTCTGCAACGAGGCGCATCGCTTCCTGGTCGCCGAACAGCTGCGCGAGGCGCGTATCGACGGCGCCCGCATCCTGCTGGAACCGGCCGGGCGCAATAGTGCGCCCGCCATCGCCGCCGCGGCCCTGCTGCTGCGCGAGACTGACCCCGAGGCGGTGCTCTGGATCATGGCGGCGGATGCCGCCATCGCCGACCTACCAGCGCTGCATACCGCGCTCGACAAGGCGGTTGCGGCGGCGCGGCAGGGCTGGATCGTGACCTTCGGCATGCGGCCGACGGTGCCGGAGACCGGCTTCGGCTACATCGCTGAAGGGGCGGCACTGCCGGGGGTTGCTGGCGTGGCGCAGGTGGCCCGCTTCGTCGAGAAGCCGGACCGTGCGACCGCCGAGGCTTTCCTGGCCGGCGGCCAGCACCTTTGGAACAGCGGCATGTTCGTCGCCAGTGTCGGGACCTTGATCGCCGAGCTTGAGCGCCATGCGCCGGAGGTCCTGCAGGCGGTGCGGCCGGCGCTGGCCGGCGGCGGGCGGGATCTCGACTTCGTGCGGCTGGCCAAGGAGGCGTTCCTGGCCGTGCCTTCAATCTCGATCGACTATGCGGTGATGGAACGCACCGACAAGGCGGCGGTGGTGCCGGCGGCCCTTGGCTGGTCGGATCTCGGGTCCTGGGATGCCATGTGGGAAGCGGCCCCGAAGGATGCGAACGGCAATGCCGCCAAAGGGCCGGTCCAGATCGTTGACAGCCACGGCTGCTACGTCCGCTCCGAAGGCATTCTGACCGGTGTTGTCGGTCTGACTGATATTGCCGTCGTCACCACCGAGGATGCGATCCTGGTTGTGCCGCGCGCGCGGGCGCAGGATGTGAAAAAGCTGGTCGATGCGCTGCGCGGGTCGGGGCGGGCGGAAGCGACGCAGCACCGCCGCGTCTATCGTCCCTGGGGTCATTACGAAGGGCTGATCCAAGGCAGCCGCTTCCAGGTGAAGAAGATCGAGGTGCGCCCCGGCCAGAAGCTGTCCTTGCAGAAGCACTTCCATCGTGCCGAGCACTGGACGGTCGTGAATGGCACAGCGATCGTCCACCGCGACGGCGAGGAGATCCTGCTGCGGGAGAACGAGAGCGTTTACCTGCCGCTTGGCTGCGTGCACCGGCTGGTGAACCCGGGCATGATCCCGATGCAGCTGATCGAGGTACAGGTCGGCTCCTACCTCGGCGAGGATGATATCGTCCGCCTGGAGGATACCTACGGGCGGACCTGACGCGGCGGGCTACCGGGCGCGGGCGAGGAGGCGGCGGGCGCGTTCGACGACCGGCTCGTCGATCATCGCACCCTCGAAGCTGACGGCACCCAGGCCTTGTGCCAGCGCCGCCTCGAATGCCAGGACCATGCGCTGCGCCCGCTCGATCTCCGCCGGGCTGTCGCCGTATTCGGCGTTGATCACGGACACCTGGCTTGGGTGCACGCAGCTTGCGCAGGCGAAGCCGAGGCCGCGGGAGCGGCGCAGCATGGCGCGATAGCCCTCCGGGTCCGACAGGCCCGCGACCGTCCCGACGAAGCCGAGCGGCAGGATTCCGGCGGCCCGGGCGGCGACCACGCAGAGCATCTTCGGCAGATAGAGCGCGTCCGGGCTGGGCTGCATGCCGAGATCGGTGGCCAGATCCTCGCCCCCCGCGCCGAGGGCCACCATGCGTGGCGAGGCCGCGGCGATCGCCTCCATCGCCGAGAGCGCCCCAGCGGTCTCGACGAGGCCGATGAATCGGGTGCGGCCCACGGGCACGCCGTGCGCGACCTCGCTCTCAGCGGTCAGTTCGGCGAGCAGCCGGACATGATCCGGCCCTATCAGCTTGGTCAATACCAGGACGTCGGCGCCGGCTGCGACGGCGGCGTCGATATCGGCGACCGCGAGGCGGAGCGGCCGGTTGATACGGACACAGGCATCGGCGCCCTGCTGCCGGACGCTCGGCACCGCCTTGGTCAGGGCCGCGCGGGCGCGCGGCTTCTCCGAGGCCGCCACCGCGTCCTCGAGATCGAGAATGATGGCATCGGCGCCGCGGGTATGGGCCTTGGCCACGAAATCCTCGCGGGTGGCCGGGACATAAAGGAGGGATCGCCAGGTCGGGAGCGTGCGCATCCTCCCAGGCTATCCCGGCGCCACCCGCCGGGCCAGGGCAGGGCGGATCAGCGCCGGCGCGGCAGCAAGACGGTGCCGAGGAACAACAGCACGGGGATCGCCGCGGCCAGCGCGAAGCTCGTTTGAAAGG
>Ga0114973_10004107_pt1 | contig 10162 bp, 6 predicted proteins | sample M_140807_MF_Meta_FD_87025 | JGI IMG/M metagenome (GOLD analysis project Ga0114973, IMG submission 87025) | Freshwater microbial communities from Lake Montjoie, Canada to study carbon cycling - M_140807_MF_MetaG | ecosystem: Environmental > Aquatic > Freshwater > Lake | place: Lake Montjoie... | reverse complement strand
GTGCCGAGTCCAATCAGAATCCCCGCAAGCAGACCAGCAAAGGTCCCTCCACGGCTACGACGGGTCAGGCCCCGGATCGGACGACGGGCGATCCCGACGCGCATCCTCACATCCTCTGGGGCGCAGAAACCCCAATCAATGCCAACCCATTACGCAAGACCTGTCGGGTGGCCGCAAGCAGCGCGAGCCGTGCTGTGCGCAGGCCCGCGTCATCGACCAAAACGCGTTGCGCATTATAAAAGCTGTGAAAGTCAGCCGCGAGATCCCGCAAATAGTAGGCCAACAGGTGCGGCGCCAGCTCGTCGACTGCGCCCCGGACCGTGTCGGGCCATTCCGCCAGACGCGCCATCAAGGCAATTTCAACCGGAGTGCTCAGGCACGTCAGGTCAGCCGCTGGGTCAGCCGAAAATTCAGCAACTGGGTTAGCACCTTGATCGGTGCTCGGGCTTGGGTTGCGCTGCGCGAGCACCGAACAGATTCTGGCGTGCGCATACTGCACGTAGTACACCGGATTTTCGTCACTCTGGGAGCGGGCCAAGTCAATATCAAAAGCAAATTCTGCGTCGGCCTTACGAGAGATCAAGAAAAATCGAACGGCATCCCGACCGCTCTCGAGGGTCGCACCGGACCAGTCAATCAGATCGCGAAGCGTCACATATCCACCCGCGCGCTTGCTGATTTTGACCTCTTCGCCCCCACGCATGACCGTGACCATCTGGTGCAACACATAATCCGGCCAATCCTGCGGGATTCCAAGCCCGAGGGCCTGTAGGCCGGCGCGCACCCGAGTGATCGTGCCATGATGATCGCTGCCCTGAACGTTAATCGCGCGCGCAAAGCCCCGCGCCCACTTGGTCTGGTGATAAGCAACATCGGGCACAAAGTAAGTAAAGGTGCCATCGGACTTTCGCATCACGCGGTCTTTATCATCGCCCCAAGTCGTCGAGCGCAGCCACAATGCGCCATCGGCTTCGTAGGCATGTCCCGCCCGAACCAACGCATCCACCACGCCCGCCACCCGCCCCTCGGTATAGAGCGAACTTTCCAGGTAGTAGCGATCGAATCGGATCCCAAACGCCTGCAGATCCAGGTCCTGCTCGTGGCGCAGGCAGGCCACCGCAAATCGTCGAATCGCATCCAGATCGTCCACATCACCACTGGCCACCAGGGCAGCAACATCGCGCGCCGCCACTGAATCTCGAGCGAGGAAACGCTGTGCAATCTCGGCAATGTATTCCCCGCGGTAACCGTCTTCGGGGAAGCCCTCCGAATCGGGCGCGACGCCCCGCGCTCGGGCCTGAACGGAGAGCGCCAAATTCTGGATCTGGTTGCCCGCATCGTTGTAGTAAAACTCCCTCGAGACCGCCCAGCCGTCGGCTTCCAGGAGCGCCGCCAGCACATCCCCGAGCGCGCCCTGACGGCCATGACCCACATGGAGCGGTCCAGTTGGATTGGCCGAGACAAACTCAATCAACAACTGCTGACCGGCGCCCCGCTGGCTGCGGCCAAAATCCGCACCTTCGCTCAGTACCCTGGTTACCGCGGCGGTTCGCACGGCTGGAGTCACACGCAAATTGATGAAACCCGGCCCGGCAATCTCTGCCCCGGCCACTAAAGGTCCCGCCAACGGATCCTGATTCAGGGCGTGAACCAGAGCCTGCGCCACTTCTCGAGGGGGGCGCCCGAGCGGCTTTGCCAGTTGCAACGCAATGCTGCAGGCCAAATCACCATGGCTGACCTGCTTGGGTCGCTCGAGCGTGATCAGAGGCGGCGCAAACCCCGCCTCGGCCGCGAGGGGCGCGACGGCCGCGGCCAAGCGGGCGGCAATTTGCAATCGGTGCTCGGATAACATACGAGGATTCTACCGGGGGGCGCTCCCCATGGCCCGAAAACCTTGCTCGAGATCCTCCAGGAGATCCGCGACCGATTCGAGGCCGATGTGCAGACGGACCAACGGCCCACCTGCCCAGGGCTCAATGGTCCGCAGGCCGTGCAGGCGAGCCGGCATGATCAGGCTCTCGAAACCTCCCCACGAATAGCCGATCCCGAAATGGCGGCGGCCCTCGACTAGGGCGGCCACTTGCCCCTCCAGCCCGCGCTCGAGTTCGACTGAAAACAGACCACAGCTGCCGGAAAAATCCCGCCGCCAGCGCGCATGATCCGGATGATCGGGAAGGGCAGGGTGCAGCACCCGAACGACGCCCTCTTGGCGCTGCAACCATTGCGCCACCGCAATCGCGGACACTTCATGCTGCGCCACCCGCTGCGGGAGGGTTCGGAGCCCGCGCAAGATCAACCAGGCATCATCGCTGGACACACACAGCCCAAGACCGCGCACCGTGCGCCAGACAGTGGGCCAAAGTTCGTCGGTGACCACGACCGCGCCCATCAGCACGTCGGCGTGACCGCCCCAGTACTTGGTCAGCGGGACAATCGACACGTCGACACCGTGCTCGAACGGATGAAAGTGCAGCGGGCTGCCCCATGCGTTATCGATCATCGAAAGTGCGCCGTGCTCGCGCGCCGTTGCGGCAAGGCCCGCAACGTCCTGAATTTCGAAGGTATAACTTCCGGGGCTCTCGAGGTAGACGATGCGCGTTTGCGGACGCATCAGCTGCGCCAGGCCCGCCGGATCGATTCGCGGATCATAAAACGTGATCTCGATTCCGGCGCGCGCCAGTTGCCCTTGGGCCAGGGCCCGCCCCGGGCCGTAAACGCTATCGGGCATCAGCACATGATCTCCGCTTGCCGCGAAGGCCAGCACCGCCAGAGCGATCGCCGCCAGCCCCGAAGGCACCAGCGCTGCGCGCGTTCCCGGACCTGCCCGATCCGCGGCCGGGGCTGCGCCCCAGCCCTCGAGTTCAGCCACTGCATCCATCAGTGCCATTGTGGTCGGCACCCCCCCCGTGCCATACGTGGTCGCGTAGCGTACGCCGCGGGCCGTGTCCTGAAGGGCCTGGTCCACTTCGGCCAGCGACTCGAAAAGCACACTGGACGCGCGCACGACCGGGACATTAGCCGTGCGCACCAGGGCGTCAATGCGTCGGCCGACTTCGCTGTACGGGGTCGTAGAGCGCATGGTGGACCGCACTTGGGGCCGCGCGGTGGGCCCCAAGTGCGGGGACGGAATCACCAGGGAATCAGGGGAGGTCATCGAGGAAAACTCCGTTCAAGCAAACCGCAGGTCAACCAGATTATTGACCTAGCTCATTAGCCTGACAGTCTAAATCTCCTTAGCAATCCACTCCGGCCCGTGGGCACCGCAGATGCTTACCTGCAAGCCCGAGCGCGAAGCGTTGATCCAGGAGAACCCGATATGCAGACCCCCATGCAGACCCCGATGCAAACCCCCCGTTCACATACCACCTGGATCGCGGTGGCCGATGACACCCGCGCGCGGATCTTTCTATCCCGCTCAGACCAGCCCCTGCAGGAGCTTGAAGATCTGATGCAACCCCAGAGCCGGCTCGATGATCATGATCGTCATGCCGATGCAAAAGGTCACTATGGCAGCGCCGGGATTGCAGGCAGCGGATCGCCGGGTCACCACGGCACGATTCACGGCTCCGGCCATAGCGCCGAGCCCCGCACGAGTGCGGACGACAAACTCGAAGCACAGTTTGCCCGACAGTTGGCTCAACGCCTGGAAGGCGCCCGCCGCGAAGGGGCGTATGAACATCTGATTCTGATTGCAGCCCCGCGGTTCCTCGGGCGAGTCCGGGCACAGCTCTCCCCGCAAGTCACGAAGCGCCTCGCCCACACCATTGCCAAGGACCTCACAAAGCTCTCGGTCACAGACATCGAGTCCCGTCTACAAGCCCAAGCGCTGCTGGAACCCGCGAGGCCCTTGGGTCAATAAGCATGTTCGCTGAGCACAATCAGCGGCCAGCCGTCGATTAAAGCGACTTCGTGTAGGCCAATCCCGTTGGCGCGCCTGGCTGGGATCGAACCAGCGACCCCTGGCTTCGGAGGCCAGTACTCTATCCACTGAGCTACAGGCGCGGGTCCAAACAACCTGCGATGATACTCGGTCGAATCGGGAGCGTCCACGCGTTCGCGTCCATCGGTCGCGTGACCGAATTCGCATCCGTGGGTATCATTCGCGGGAAATTCCGTCGATCCGTCGACCGACTTCTGCCTGATCAACCCCCACGAGCCGCGCGATGAACAACAAAACCAGCGATCATCAAGGTCACGCCGACGATGAGGCGGCCGAGCCGCTGATTAAAACGCCCCAGCAGTTGATCAAAGTGATCGTGCTGGCTTTCATCGTCCCAGTGATCGTCATCGTCCTGCTAGCAGGCTACGTCACCTCCGGCAAGAAGCCCAACGCGGGCAGCGATGTCATGTCCACCCAGTCGATTGAAGCGCGGATCCGACCGGTCGCTCGGTTTGAGATCAAGGACGCCTCGGCACCCCAGGTTCTGCGAACCGGCCTCGAGGTCTACAACGCTCAATGCGTCGCCTGCCACGGCGTCGGTGCCGCGGGCGCGCCCAAGTTCGGCGATGCCACCGCCTGGGGGCCGCGGATCGGGCAGGGCTATCCTGGCTTGCTCAACTCGGCGCTGAAGGGCAAGGGCGTGATGTCGGCTCAGGGCGGCGGCGAATACTCGGACGTGGAAGTGGGCCGGGCCGTGGTGCACATGGCCAATGCCGGCGGCGCCAAGTTTGAAGAGCCGGCCAAGTAAAATCGCCGGCAAAGCCAAATAGGCTAGGACTTGCGCAACAAGGCCTGCAAGGCCGCAATGCGTTCCTGAGGGGTCTGGGCCTTCTGCTCAGGCGACAGGTCGGGCATTTTTTCAAACGCTCGGTCCAGACCCATCTCGGCAATAAATCGCGAAGGTTCGCGTTCCGCCGCACGTTCACGTCCCCGACTCCGTTGACGGCACCAGGACACCTGCAAGGAGCGTTGCGCACGAGTGATCCCGACGTACATCAAACGTCGCTCCTCTTCGAACCGAGCGGTGGCATCCGCCGCATCGTCCTCGAGGCCGACGCTCGAGGGCAATAAACCCTCCTCGACACCCGCCAAAAACACGTGCGGCCACTCGAGACCTTTGGCAGCATGCAGGGTTGACAGACGCACCGCGTCCGACTCGTCCTCGCGTCCTTCGAGCCGAGAAGCCAAGGCCATGAGTTGCGCCATCTCCAACAGGTTACGTCCATCCTCTTCGGCCCGACGTTTGATCCAGTCCACGAATTCACAAACATGTTGCCAGCGCTGTGAGGCCTGGCGGTCGGGCTCGTTATCAAACAACCAGTCCCGATACGCGATCGCCGCCAGCAGATCGTCAATCACCACCGCCGCGGTCTCGCGCTCCGCGCGCCAGGCAAATCGGTGGATGAACGCGCCAAACTCGCGCAAAGGGGCGAGTTGGCGGGATGCCAGCCTGGACTCGGCCGCCGTCTCAAAGAGCGCAGCCAGCAGGGAACACTGGCGCTCGCCCGCCAACGCCCCCAAGGTCTCCAGCGTAGCCGCGCCAATGCCGCGGCGCGGGGTCGTCACAGCGCGAATGAACGCGGGGTCATCGTCATCATTGACCAGTAGGCGCAGATAGGCCGCCAGATCTCGGACCTCCGTTCGCTCAAAAAAGGAAGTCCCACCGGTCACGGTGTAGGGGATATGCTGCTTACGCAACGCCTGCTCGAGAAGTCTTGCCTGCTGGTTTGACCGATACAGCACGGCAAAATCGGCGAACCGCGCGCGGCGCTCAAATTTCATCGCGGAAATCCGTACCGCGATCCGTTCGGCCTCCTCCTCGTCATCTTCACAAGCACTCACCATCACCGGATCACCTGGCCCAAGCTCGGACCAAAGGGTCTTCTCAAACAACTTTGGATTGGCGCGGATCACCTGGTTGGCGGCATTCAGGATGTGCTGACACGACCGATAGTTCTGCTCGAGCTTGATCACCTTAAGGGTCGGATAATCCGTTCCCAGGCGCTGCAGATTATCGAGCGTCGCACCCCGCCACCCATAGATCGACTGGTCGTCGTCCCCCACGGCGGTAAAGTGCGTAAGCGGACCCGCCAAGAGCCGTAACCAGGCGTACTGGGCCGCATTGGTGTCCTGGACTTCGTCGATTAACAGGTAGCGAAGCCGTCTCTGCCAGCGCTCGCGGACCTCAAGGTCGCGCTCCAAAATCCGCACCGGCAGCCGAATCAGGTCATCAAAGTCGACCGCCTGATAGGCTGAAAGCGTCGCGGCATATTCCCGATAGGCTCGGGCGGCTGCCTGATCGCGATCCCCGGTGCTTCTTGCCACCGCGTCATCGGGCTCGATCAGTCCATTCTTCCAGAGCGAAATCTGCGACTGGACCGCACGCGCCAAAACCCGATCGGTCGTCCCGAGCGCTTGGGTAATCACACCCAGGGAATCATCGGCGGCAAAAATCGAAAAGCCCGGCTTCAGGGCCGCTGCCTGCGCTTCCGTGCGCAAAAAATGCACGCCCAGCGCATGGAACGTCGAGATCAGTGGCTTGCGCCGCCCCTCAATGGGGGTCTGGACGAGGGTACGGGCACGCTCCAACATCTCGCGCGCCGCCTTGTTGGTAAAGGTGATCGCCGCGATCGAGGGCGCCGCCACGCCACACTCGTCAATCAAGTAGGCCAGTTTGCTGGCGATCACTCGGGTCTTCCCGCTGCCCGCGCCCGCCAGCACCAGGCAAGGCGTCTCAAGATGACGTACGGCTTCACGCTGAGCCGGATTCAAGGAGGCGGAGGTCATCGGTACAAGCCCCGCATTGCGTGCTTAGATCGCAAGGGGATCGACTTCCAAATGCCAGTGCACCTTCGAATTCGCGCTCCCCAAGGCCCTCAAGGCGGGCAAACTCCGACCCAACAGGGCCTGGAGAGTCGGTCGCGATGACGATTCAAGAAGCAATTGAGCGCGTTCACGCCCAGCCAGCCGAGCCATGGGCATCGGTACCGGCTCAGCAATCCGGATCGCCGCGGCGCCCAAGCCATTTGCAGCCGCGCCCCCGCCCGACCCACAAGGCAACAGGACCGTTTTGGCCAAGGCCAGAAATTCCAATGCGGTCGTAGCCGCGGTTGCATCGGCACATAACAAGGCCTGGTGCGCGAAAGGTGGCAGATGGGCCGCCTCGCGTTGATGCAACTCCTCTCGGGCAAAGGACGGATAGTCCTGCGCCCGCAGCGCGGCAAACAAGGGATGCGCAGGCCAACGCGTCTGGATCAGGACCTCCCCAGGATGTTCGGCCCGACCGGCCCGACCCGCGACCTGAAGCAGCGTGGCAAACAAGCGCTCGGGTGCCCGAAAATCATGCGAATGCAGGCCACTATCGGCACCCAGGACCACGACCAGGGTCAGGCGCGGAAAATCATGCCCCTTGGCCATCATTTGAGTTCCGACCAGAATATCGACCTCACCCGTGCGAACGGTCGCCAGCAACGCCTCCGTCGAGCCGCGACGGCGCGTCGTGTCGCGGTCGATGCGCACGATACGTGCGGTTGCAAAGCGAGCTGCAATGCTCTCCTCGAGTCGCTGCGTGCCACGACCCAGAGGCGCCAGGTCAATCTCACCACAAGCGGGGCAAGACCGCGGCACCGCATCCGAATGCCCGCAGTGATGGCAGATCAATTGCCAGCCGCGCGTTGCCGAGTCCGCCCGAGCATGTAAAGCCAGCGTCACCGAACAATTCGGGCAATTTGATACCCAGGCGCAGGACTGACAGGCCAGTACGGGCGAATACCCACGCCGATTCAAAAAGATCAGCGACTGCTCCCCGCGCAGGAGCCGTGCCTCAATCGCGGCCACCGCTTGGGGCGCCAGGCCCTCGTCTGCCCTTATCCGCGCCATGTCGATGAGGCGAACCGCCGGCAGAATCGACTGAGCGACCGCGCGGCGCGGTAGATCCACCCGGTGATAGCGCCCAGTGGCGGCGTTATGCCAGGTCTCGAGCGATGGGGTGGCGCTGCCCAACAACACCGGAATCTGCTCGATCCGTCCTCGCGCGACCGCCAGATCACGCCCTGACCACCGCGCGCCCTCTTGCTGGCGATACGATGGATCGTGCTCTTCATCCACCACAATCAGCGCGCAGTGCGCCAAGGGCGCGAGCACCGCGAGCCGGGTTCCGACCACCAGACGCGCGCGGCCCTCGTGCGCTGCGACCCAGGCCGATGAGCGCTCGGCCTCAGGGAGTGCACTGTGGAGAACCGCGGGAGGCCAGGCGGGAAACCGGACCTGCAGGGTCCGCACGAACTGAGGCGTCAGTGCAATCTCGGGTACGAGGAGCAGCGCCTGGGCCAGTGGATCGCGGGACAACACCCGATCGATCGCACGCAAATAAACCTCGGTCTTACCGCTCCCGGTCACCCCGTAGAGGAGATGGACCCGAAACCCGCGATCGAACACCAGCGACTCGAGTGCGGCACACTGATCGGCCGTGAGGTCAGGTACTGCAACTGGCACTGGACCAGCCGCTGAGGCCTCAGCGGACCGAGCGGCCTCAGCGGTCTTAGCCCAGGCCTTGCGCGCGCGCTCAACTGGACCGCCGCCGCGCGGCTTCTGCGCCTGATAAGCCTGCGCGCTGCGTAACAAGGCAGGAATCGCCGGCAGCGCCAACTCGCCCAGCCCAACCTGGTAGTAGGAAGCCGCGAATTGAACCAGCTCAAGCCACCGGGGGGGCAACGGACCGAGGTCCAGTAAACATCGGTCAACTGCCCGCAATCGTTCGGGCGACAGCGCGCTCTCGGACGCCACCGCCGTGACCAGACCAATCCGTTGCGTTCGGCCCCATGGCACCAAAACCCGACGCCCGATCGGACTGCCAATCGAACTCCCAATCGAACTCCCAATCGAACTGCATTCGGGACCGGGTTCACCCGCTGGTTGCGGGGCCATCGGGGACGGCGCCGAATAATCAAACGGACCGGGCAAAGGGACATCAAGCGCGACCTGCCAGATGGTCGCCGTCATCGCGCGGCTGTGGATAACTTTGTGTGCAAGATGGTGCAGGGCACGTCCAAGCACGCATCTCGCCTCGACGCAGGGTCGACCAAATCGCCAATCGGTCTGAATAAATTGTTTTTAATCATGACGTTAGAACGAATCGACTAAGGTCATTGGGGCGCCGCTTTAAAATCAGGTCCGGCCCAAATCTGTGCATAAACACAAACTTCGCCGTGATGCAAGCCCAAGTCGACGATTCCTGGCCTGGCGGGCGCCGAAACGCAGCGCAACGATTTGCCCCGAAATCAGCGACCTGCGTCAGGCCCCCGGTGCGCGCATCTTCCGGCCATACGCATGCACCGCATCGACCAACGCCGAAACGGCTTCGGGCCGTGTGTGCTGGGAAATCCCATGGCCCAAATTGAACACATGCCCAGTCCCGGCCTGCGGCACGCCAAAACTCTCGAAGACTCGAGCCACCTCGGCGCGAATCTGCGCGTCCTCCCCCATCAGGGCCATGGGATCCAGGTTACCCTGCAATGCGCAACGAGACCCAATCCGGGCGCGAGCGTCCGAAAGCTCCGTGGTCCAGTCCAGGCCCACCGCATCGGCCCCACAGGCCGAAAGCGGTTCAAGCCACTGCCCACCGCCTTTTGTGAACACAATCGAAGGCACGCGAACCCGCTGCATGCCGCTTGGACCCCCACCCGCATCCAAGCCCACTCCCGCGCCCACAGGTTCATCGCGCTCCCGATGCAGACGCTCGACGACGCGTTGCATCGGGCCCAAGGAATATTTCAAATATTGGCTCGAGGTCAGCACGCCGCCCCAGGTATCAAAGATCATCACGGCCTGAGCGCCGGCCTCGATCTGTGCATTCAAATAATCGGCCACCGCTTCGGTCAGCACATTCAGCAGATGCAGCATCAGATCGGGGCGACGATAAAGCATCGTCTTGACCTCCCGAAAATCATCAGTACCACCGCCCTCGATCATGTAGACCGCCAGCGTCCAGGGGCTACCGGAAAATCCAATGAGTGGGACCCGGCCGGCCAGTGCCCCCCGAATCGTGCGAACCGCGTCCATCACATAGCGTAATTCCCGATTCGGGTCGGGAGCCCCCAGCGCAAGAATCGAAGCTTCATCGCGCAAAGGACGAGCAAAGCGTGGGCCCTCGCCATCTGCAAAATACAGCCCTAAGCCCATCGCATCGGGCACGGTGAGGATGTCAGAAAAAAGAATCGCCGC
>Ga0114973_10004106_pt1 | contig 10164 bp, 18 predicted proteins | sample M_140807_MF_Meta_FD_87025 | JGI IMG/M metagenome (GOLD analysis project Ga0114973, IMG submission 87025) | Freshwater microbial communities from Lake Montjoie, Canada to study carbon cycling - M_140807_MF_MetaG | ecosystem: Environmental > Aquatic > Freshwater > Lake | place: Lake Montjoie... | reverse complement strand
TTTTTTGCTCTTGTAATTTAAAAATTCATCTTCGTGTTTTAATTTTCGTTCCCAGATGATTTTTTTGGCTTTTATATATTTTTCCACATCTAAAATTTTGTAAGTTCCATTTTCAATTACCAAGTAGGGGTGTTCTTCGGCTTTGGCGAGGGTTAAAATAGACATTTTGGGAGCGCTCTTTATTATATATTCCAGAGATGCTGGGGGTGGGTTCGGACACGTATTTTGTCACCCGTAAAACCCCGTATTCTCGGTAAGGCCTGGCCGCCCAGGGGTGCCGTGGGGTTGTTAGAGAGTAAAATTGGTGTCCTATATCGCCTTATGGTTTTGTTACGTTTAATATAAAGCCAATGTCACTGGAGACTTACCGCTTGGCCTGCTCTCAGCTTCAGGGACGCCTGATTGCCCCTTACCAGAGGGACGGGGTTCTGTGGATGCTCCATCGGGAACTGACTACTGAGCCTATCAAGGGTGGGTTTCTATGTGACGAAATGGGGCTCGGTAAGACCGTGCAGCTTATTGCTACAATGCTGGGAAATCCGAGATTACGGACTTTAATTGTAGTCCCGAAATCCGTGGTCAACCAGTGGGCTCAGGAAATCGCCAAGTTCGCACCGAGTTTGAGCGTTCTGGTCCATGACGGTATCAACCGGACCTCTGACGTGTCCCAAATCGAGAAATTCAATGTGGTGATTTGCCCCTACAGTCTTATGACCCCAAGGTTCTCTTCGGACCGAAATGACACGATTTTGCATCGAGTGAACTGGAACCGTGTCATTCTCGACGAAGCTCATGAGATCCGCAACCCCAAATCGAAATTGACCCAGAGTATTATGTCCCTGAAATCTCCTATCCGCTGGATCGTCACGGGTACCCCGGTATTCAACTCTATGCGTGATTTCGTCACGTTATGTGAATTTCTAGGTCTCCATAAATCCGTGGTCCAGGGTATGACCAACCGGATCCGAGAACGCTACGTTCTGCGGAGAACTAAAGATGACGTGGCCGAGTTCAATTTGCGCTTGAAATTACCCGATTGCGTTTTCGAGAACGTGTACTTGGACATGTACCCCGAGGAAAGCGAGGAGTACGAAAAAGTGTTCGGGAAAGCCCAGGAAAGTATCCGGGATATCATGGCCGTATCCAACGGCAATTTGGGGATGCACTCTATGGCCATCCTGGAGTTCTTCTTGCGGTGCAGGCAGGTCATGGTCCTGCCGCAGTTGGTGGTCGACAAGTCCCACGAGGATGCCGGGGTATGGCGGCACCCCACGTGCAAGATGGATACCCTGTTCAAGTGTATGGAGGAACACCGGGATGAGAAAAGCTTGATTTTTTGCCAGTTCATCGGCGAGATGGATTTCATCCAACAGAGTTTGATTAATCAGGGGGTCAAGGTGTTCCGATTAGACGGGTCAGTTTCCAACTATAACAGGAACGTCCAAGTGAACGAGTTCAAGGCGTGCAAGGTCCGTTGCGCGTTCGTTATCCAGATAAAAGCCGGGGGTCAAGGTCTGAACTTGCAAGAGGCTACCCGGGTATACATCATGGCGCCCTCATGGAACCCGGCCACCGAGTTGCAGGCCATCGGCCGCAGCCACCGCACAGGTCAAACGAAGCAAGTATATATCAAGAAATTCGTTTATAACGATGTGTCCGAGGACCTCCCCAGTATCGAACAGGCCTTGATTTGTCTACAGGGGGCCAAGTCGGAAATATGCTCCGAGGTCCTCAACGATATACGGCTCAGGGAACAGGTGCCCAAGAACTTGCACGGGGCTCAGATAACTCTGAAGGAGATTGTGAAAATATTTGTTTTTTAAAAACTTGGGATGAAAAAATTCGTGATCGAAGTCGACTCAAGTTGTATATGTTGAAATATTTTTAGTTTTTTGAAAAAGTTTTTAGAATTTCGATCGATGATGATCGATGTCATGTATCCAAAATATTTTTAGTTTTTAGTTTTCAAAAAAAAGTTTTAAATTTTTTCGATACATCGATGGTTGTATCGTTCCAAAATTTACTTCGTGTATATAAATGAACAAGCTTGTCAATACACTGTCCCACGTGGGCGATATCGCGGCCATCCCCTTCTTCGGGTGGGCCACCGTTTACTTCTACCGCAAAAAGAACCGGACCCGACAGGAGAATATCCTCCTAGGCTTCTCGGTGTTCGGGTTCCTTGTTGACCTCTTCTTCACTTTCCACTACCTCCAAAAAAGTTTTTAGAATTTCGATCGATGATGATCGATGTCATGTATCCAAAAATAAAATAGTTTTCAAAAAAGTTTTTTAGTTTTTAGTTTTCAAAAATAAATTAGTAATTTTTTTCAACACATGACAACCGATGTATCGACTTGAAAACTTGAGTAGTGCTCGGACAAACTTTTTTTTGTTCGGCCTTTTTAAAAAAACAAAGTTAACTTAACAAATCATCTATGGAAACTCGGAGACCCGAGGATGCTATGGCCTTCAAGCGCGCCAGAATCACCTGGTCATCCTCGAAATCCTCGTCCTCGGCCAGGGCCTCTTCTAGAGCCTCCTCCTCTTCGAGGTCCTCCTCCTCATTCCCGCCGCACAAGATGGCTTTGAGACGCGTGGTGAGGTCGTCGTCATCATCATCCGCCAACTCGAACTCGGCCTCGGGGAGCTTCGGGTCGAGCACGCTCCCGTGCGTGTCGCACAGCTGGCACACGTTGTCCGGGGACAAATCCTCGGTCAACGCGTGGGTGTGCTCCGGAACCGCCGCCTTGACTTTTTTTGTGATTTTCTTCTTTTTTGGAGGCTCGGGTTCCTTGGGTTCGGTCGGTTGGGATTTAGAAGCGTGGATCTTGCACACGCACGAGCCCTTCTGCGGCTTGTACTTGCACGGCAGACCCTTGGCCGTCTTGGCCGTGCACAAGTTCGTGGGAACCTTGAGGACGACGGGGGGCGCGGCAGGCGGGGGACCGGAGATGTACTTGGCGACCAGCTCGGCGTGGTCTAGGGCGTAGTCGGAGGCCACGCGGGCGAGGATGTCACTGAGGGCTTTGGCAAGGATATCCATGGTCTTTATTATATGGTTTGGAGGTGCTTGGGGTGGGGTGGGACATGGATTTTTTTGTTCACCACTTTTGTTGGATTTTGAGGTTCTCTTCGTTTATAACTTGTACAAGTTGAGAAGTCACCGGATTATCAAGATGAGTGTACTGTTTGAGATTGTACACGTTTCTGTGAATTTCACACGACTTGTCATCAATTTTAAATAAACTCCATTCGCAGGTCCATGTGAGGTACAAGTTTTTCTTGATTTCATTCAGTACGTTGCGCGAGCGCATACCGATATAGTACCTGTCATCATCATGCGTAAACGCATGGATTTTCACCAACGTATCAGGTTGTTTTTCGGCTATATGATAGTACACGCATGTATTGTCTCTCGCAATTGCTAATATATCAGATGATACTGGTATACATGTCGCACAGTTCGGGAACCAGTCCGCGGTTTTTTCAGGACTTAGAAGATTGTTGTACACTTCATGTATAGGCGCATGCACTGTGAAAATTTCATACGATAAACTCATTAAAGGTATATTATCATTATTATTTAATACATGAGTTGTTCAATATGCTGCGAAGATTTTAATAAGCGTAATCACAAAAAAGTTGTTTGTGCGTACTGTGATTTCAATAACTGTGTATCATGCGCCAAAACCTACCTACTGAGTACGGTTCATGACCCACACTGTCCCAGTTGCAAGAACGGCTGGAATCGGATGTTCCTTGATACATGGTTCCCTAAAACGTTTGTAGCGAACGAGTACAAGAAACACCGCGAAAATGTTCTCATGGATCGAGAAAAGAGTATGTTACCTGATACACAACCATACGTCAACCGTATCATCGAAGGTCGGGCTATTGAAAACACAATTACCAGTCTCGAAATTGAAAAATTGCGTATAATTGGTCTTATAAACCATGAACGTATCAAGTTGCAAAATCTTGCCAATGAGCCTATTGACAGTACGAAACGCCGGGAGTTTATCAAGAAATGTCCAGTTGACGAGTGCCGAGGGTTCCTTTCATCAAGGTGGAAGTGCGAAATTTGTGGTTATTTGATTTGTAAAGATTGTAATCAGGTCAAAGGCGATGACGAGCATGTATGTCTCCAAGCAGACATTGATACGATGAAACTCATCAAGACCGATTCTAAAGGATGTCCCAGTTGCGGTATGCTCATTTCCAAAGTGAGCGGGTGTCCCCAAATGTGGTGTCCTTCGTGTCATACAGCCTTCAACTGGAATACTCTTGTAATCGAGACTGGGGTGATACATAACCCGCATTTCTTTGAGTTTCAAAGACGTAACAATATCCAAAACAGGGCCCATGGCGACATACCATGCGGTGGAAGACCAACCCCCCATGAGATTGTGCGTTCTAAATTGAAACCGTACCAGCAACAATCTCTCATCAATTACCTACGTAACCTTGCCCATATTGATGGTCACGTGCTCACCTGGCGTCTACGAATACGCACACCCGTTGATAACCGGGCTCTTCGTGTCAAGTACATGATGAACGAATTGACGGAGGAACAGTTCAAAGTCGAGCTCCAGAAACTTGAGAAGGAGCGGGTAAGGACACAGGAAATACGCGACGTCATCCAAATGGTACTTGATACGGCGGGTGATATGCTTCGTGCGTGTTTATTACAGCCAGAAACGTATGAAGAGACTATTTTACTCATGGAGAACTTGAGAGTGTACGCGAACGAATCGTTCACAAAGATTGCGAATCGGTACTCAATCATGGTTCCGAACATAAAGATGTCATGGGCTTGCGAGATAGATGGACGAAAAGAAACTCGTCGAGTTAGGTCATGAAGTCTTTTCAGCCCTTGGACCTGGGTATACCGAGTGCGTGTACCATAACGCCTTATTAGTCCTATTGCGCAAACATGGAGTACCGTACGAAACTGAACGTATCATCCCCATTATATTTGAGGGTCATACGATTGGTAATGTACGCGCCGATATTATTGTCGATAACTCGATAGTGATAGAGCTCAAGGCTACAAGGGTATCCAATGGAGCTGAACTACAAGTCAAACGGTACATGAAACTACTGGGACTAAACAAAGCGGTCGTTATGAATTTTGGAGGCGATTCTTTTTATTCACACATACCACTTTCGTAAACGATTTACCTTGTACCAGTGAAATTATATGAATGAGTATACCGATTATAAATATGTATATGACCCAATTACACTTTACGGAGTACGAATAAAATATAGAATTTATAAACATGAGAATCGTAATTATCTGCAAACTATCAACTGTTTGTCTATAACAAAATAATATCTGGTTTATATGTTCTATAAAGGCCAAGGCAAAAACAAAAGCTAAAAAGTAAAATTTTTGTTTATATAATACTATTGATATAGCTAATAAACTTACCACTTCTACAATTTCAAATAAAGTACTTTGTTTCTCGTTCAAAACCGCGTCGATGTCTTTTTTTCCCAAAATTTTGGTTTTGTTCTGTAACAGTATATACAAATAAACCAATACCAATATAAAATAAACCAAAAAATATAAATTCATTCTATAATTTTAATCTACATAATATTTTAAATGAAAATCAGTAATGTTCAATTGGCAATGATAGCCCTTATTGTTTTCTTGATATCGTACGATCTAATCCTTCAATTGACCACAAAGTTTACTAAAACTATAACGATCCAGGACAAGTATATAGTTCCTTCGTACAAGGGACGAACCAAGTACACCATCGTCGATAAAGATTTTAATGTATACACGATTGATAATGCGGTAACACGTGGAGAATTCGATAAAGCGAGTGATTATTCGCGCGTGCAAATTGGTCAAACGTACAAAGTTGAAGGGTACGGTGTAAATCTTCCTTCGGTTGGCGTTTTTAGACACATTTACAAAATTTAAAATATGTATATGTAATAAGAGTATCAATGAAAATTGGTTATCGTTATTTAGTTTCCGTAAAAACTAAAAACACCGTTCCCCAGTGTAAGTATCCGAGGGTCAAAGTACAAAAAGGTATAAGATGTAACAGGTATTACTTTGAAGATAACCAGTTCAAAAAAATAACGTATCCACTCGAGTTACTTTTCAGGTATGTAAACGAAGATGATAAAATAGAGAATGATATAATCGATATTCAAAACGATTGGCCAGACTGGTACAGTATCAGAGTTATACCCTCTGAATTTCCCGACCGGTGCATTCTTGCCAGTGAAGAATGTTGAGATGTACATCCAAATCATAGTAGTTATCAGCCTCGATAATAGTCGGTTTACCTTGAAAATTACCAGGACCGTATTTGCCCCAATGTATATCAATCGCACAGAATATACAAGGAGGTGTATGCACTTCGCACATATCACACATAGACATTGGTTTTATGTGCGGAAGGACCATCGTTTTGAAATGTTCGCGGTAGTACAAATTTTCAATGTACAATTGCAAGTCGAGGGGTAAATCTTTGTATATTTCAGACATTTCTTTATTAGATGTACACGTAAAACTGGATACATTTTAATACATATTTTTTGTAATGGTAAGTATGGACGAAATACTAGAAACATTACACGATATCAATAAACGTTTGGAAAATATCGAGAAACATATGGGAATATTGGAAAAAGACTGTTCAAAAATGTCGGAACATATCAGGTTTGTTGAAAAAACGTACGATATGTTACGAGGTCCACTTGGTTACCTCAAAAACAAAGTCGATTATTTAACCGGGGCATCCCGAGTCGAATTGCCACCTATAAAAGAAAAATAGTTGTGTAGTAATAAATGAAAGTCGATTTAATAAGTACAGCGTGCCTGGTCGGGTTTGGTGGTGATTTTTTGTTGCAAACTGGTGTTAAGATGGGTCTGGGAGGTCCTACAGGTTGGGGTCTCAAAGAATATTTTGCTCAACATGGTTCTTCTGAAGCGCTTTTTGTAGCAGGGGGAATGATGAGCCTTTTTTATGCTCTGTACGTTAATGCCGGGTTGCCTGTCAATTATAAAAGTTTAGCTTTGTATGGTATCATCCTCGATTTCGTGTTCAGGAAACTTATGATATTCCCAAGTCTTGAAGGGTACTACGAGTACTTTAATTATTTTTGGTCGGCTGTATGGGGTGCCATACCCCTTATACTGCCGCTTTTTATGTATAATTTGCAAAATTAATTTCATCACAGTATCCTTTCCATCCAATCTCGAAAATCCTTCGGATCGTCACCAGACTTTGGAGGACGGTGGATACACCGGTGTGATACTTTGACAATTCGACGGGGACCGTCATATCAAAATAATTGCAGTTGAGGACCCAGTCTTTCACCGGCTCACCGCCTTGCTTGATGGACCAGTAATCAAACTCGACAACTTTTTTCATATGGTCGTTCAGGAGAGGGTTTGTCATAAACATGCCTTCTGGTGGGTAGTACATTGTTGTTTACTTGTATCTAAATATAATCTGAAGGTTTATAAAGACATGGATTTTAAAACAATACTTGGTATCGTGTATATCATATACGGTCTCATCAAAGTTTTACTAGGCGTAGCTTTGTTCAATGTGCCCAAGGATGTTTTATTCGAAAAATTCCCATACATCAGAAACTTTACGAGTCCACAGGAAGACACGACCATATCCGGACAATTATACGAGTATGTACTTCTCGTATTCGGACTATTCACTTTTTTCAATGGAATGTCTCTTTTGCGTCTTTTACCTGATTTTCTCATTTCGTTTTTCGAGTACAAGTGGACCGAGTATACCGTATTCGCCATTTTGGGTCTTGTATCATTGATTTTCTATAGTTTGGTATTGTTTACCAATGTCAATATACCTAAACGTAAAGACCAAGAAGCGTACTATAAGATGTACGGATTAGGAGGTGGTGTCATGTTCCTTATAACACCATTTGTCCTTGAAGGTATATCACGAGCTTCACCCGCCTTCTACAATTTATCAATGGAAGCTAAATCGATGACGGTTTTGACTACAATTCTTGTAATCATGGGAGTAGCTGGAATTTTTTACACCAAGAATATGTTACCTCCAGTCTACCAGAAAATCGGGTCACGTGTTGCACAAAAAGTAAAAGATTTATAAATAATGATCTACACCCCATCCGCACAACTCGCACGTAAGTTCTCCATGTTGTGTCAGCGGTATACATTCTCCGCATCCTTGACATTGAAATTGAGCTATACCACATAGTTTACCGGATATCGGAAAAGGTTTATGATAGCCGTCTTCCCATATCGTGCCTCCTAGCCGGTCACGTATAAGTTTACATATCATAGTAATAACATCTTGTCGGGTTCCTACCCATTGGTACCCAGTAACACGCAAACACGATTCGATACCGTCCATGACATCATGCGCCGTATCCTCGCTCCATTTCTCTTTTCTAGTCAGTTTCATAAATGCTTTGGTAAGTACCAACCGTATATGTTTTGAATAGTTGGCAGGAATGATATAATAGCGTTTCATGATTTCAAAGCTCCCCACGGACATGATGGCATCCTTGACACCTTCATGTATATCCGTGTATAGTACATCCAAGTGATTTTCCCAATCTTCGTAGTTTTCATAGTACAACACGGGATCGCGTATATACTCAAGCTCTTTGTGTTTTTCGAGAATGTCCTTGTCGTACAATACCTTCGAGCACAGTGCGAGACGTTCCATTTGTATATTAAAAGGTAGGTGTTTTTATTACTATATATAGATGGAAAATTTCAAAGGTGTCAAGTATCGATTAGCTGATAATTGGGTACATTTTGTACCTGATAATACACGTACAAAACTCATAAACTATTTAGAAATTGGGGCTTTTTATGGCGCTAATATTTTATCAGTTGAAGAGACATACGGATCACATCCCGAAAGTAAACTGTACTGTATAGACCCATGGGAAGACTATGATGAATATCCAGAATACAAAACCGAACAACCTAAAATATACGATACTTTCACTCAAAATATCGAAAATTCGGGTAAAAAAGATAAAATCATAATTAAACGCGGATACTCAAACAATGAGATACCAAAATTACCAGATGATTTTTTTGATATTATTTACATAGATGGTAATCACGAACCTGAATATGTCATGGAAGATGCGGTTTTAAGTTTTAGAAAACTTAAAAGAGGAGGTATCATGATATTTGATGATTATGGATGGGGTGGTCCGGATTTAACACAGAGTGGTATAGATGGATTTATACATGGATATCATAAAAAACTCAAAGTATTGGGTTTATTCAATACTCAAGTTTTTGTATCTAAAATTTGACAAACACCTTCTTCTATCATATGAACACCGAACTTTTCTCCATAGGTAAACAAACAAAATGGACATTGTGCACCGACTTGTACGTAACAGTTGATACATAATTCACTTTTACATTTTTTACATACAACTCGACGAATGTTACAAGGCTCCTTTTCGTGACAAATCGAACATTCGCCAAGTTTTATATCGATATCAATATCTTCCAATGATTTTACATTCACAATCGTTTTTTTACTAATGAAATGTACTTCGATTTCATCATCGTTTTGTTTAAACTGGAGAGGTTCATTTGGTATATACTCACGTATTTGTTTAATCATTCTATTACACGTTTGTGGAATTATCATAATAATTTTTCGTACATTTATTTTCTTGTTTTTGTTTTTTTAAAAAATGCCAAAATCTCATTTTGAGAATATATATTTTATTGACGAGTAACCCGTACATCTAAGAAGAGAACGAACCTTTTCTATAATTGTATATATTATCGTATCATTTGTAGGCATGTTTATAGTCCATTCTTCATCGGGGCGGCACAGGTAAACAGTCATATCAATAACTTGATGCATATTTTGTTTACTCTATATTTTTATAAAACTTGATATTATTTTGTACATGCTTTTTCTGTTTAGATACATGAATAAAACTAAAACTAAAACTAAAATTTCCGGTACGAAAAATTTATAATATTCTTTTATACCCCTAAAATACCTTGATATAGATATTTCACCAGGTGTTCCTACTATATAAGCTTGAGAATTGTTCACACACTCGATGTTATTAAAACAATTTTCAAAAATGATATTATCGGTATCGATTTTTATAAAACTCGAATCGTTTATTTTACTA
>Ga0114973_10004105_pt1 | contig 10164 bp, 9 predicted proteins | sample M_140807_MF_Meta_FD_87025 | JGI IMG/M metagenome (GOLD analysis project Ga0114973, IMG submission 87025) | Freshwater microbial communities from Lake Montjoie, Canada to study carbon cycling - M_140807_MF_MetaG | ecosystem: Environmental > Aquatic > Freshwater > Lake | place: Lake Montjoie... | reverse complement strand
GTATTTGGTTTCTGTGGCTTTGATTTCACCAAATGCTTTGCGAGCCGCTGGTTTACCACCTCCGATAACAGCTCGGATCTGTTCAGCGGGTTTGCGTAGTGTTTTTTGCACAGTTGCCAGAGTATCAAATCCTGCGATTGCACTACCTTTGACTGTGAAGGTACCAATGTGGCTGTCAGCCATGACATGTATTAATTTGCGTTTTGCTGTGTCATATAACCATGCTTCGCTGGCACCGACAAGTTTTGTCACTGGTTCAGATTTGAGTTTGAGTTCGTCAAACTCACGAAGGAATTTGAATTTACGTGTGGTCTTTTCTGGGCTGACAGCTTTCTTGGCACGAGGTTTGCGTTCAACCTTCTTTAACTGAACATAACTGTTACAGTCGTTGATCACTGTTTCACAAAATTTAACACAGTTTTTTAATTGTAGTTTTGTAAGATGACTGTAGCCTTCGACTAGGTCAGCATCCTTACCTTCAAGTACTTCGTTAAATTCAGCTAACCTAAGTTCCCAAACAGCCGATACTGTACCGATCATGTTAGGACTAACATTCATACCACGCATTAACGCAATAGGTTTAAAGTCTGCACTCATCTTGGCACCAGCAACAACAAAATCATCAAACATTCCTTCTAATTCGCCGCAACACTCTGAGATTTTTTCACGCAAGTGATCTTGAATTGTTAATTTTGCCACGGCTGTGTCTGCATCAACTTCTGATTGTGCCTTTTTGATTTCTTGTTTGACTTTGAGCATGGCACTAATCTGTTCGTCAACAATGCCCTGTTCGTGATCGTTGAGTACCAACCCAAGCAAGGTCATGCGACATACCCAGGCTGGAGTTACGCGGATCTGGCTGTCTGGAATGCCACGCATGGTTTTGGCATCTGCCTTACGGCTGTTGTGCTCTAGGTAATGACACAGCATTTCTTTGGCATCTTTTTTACCGTAGTGATAGTTGTACCACTGAAATGCGTTGGCCAGACTGCTGAGACGATTGTCTTCTGTGGGTTGAAATTTCCACTCAGGTTCGTGCCCTACATATTTGGTTTCAGCACCCTTGGGGTTTAGTCTTTTGATTTCGTTTGATTTTGCCATAGTGTTATTGTATAGTAAAGTTTGTGTAAGGTCAACCAAGCAGGTTAGCAAAGGTTATGTGTTGTTCTAAATTTGTAAGTAAATCGTGAACTTTTTGGACCAACTCACGATATTTGGGTGTTTCTCGGTGCATCCTGCGACATTCTACACTTTCCATATCTGCGGCTACAACGGCTTGATCTACTGCTCGAACCATTTTAAGCAGGTCACGTCGGGCCACTTTGTTTTTGACCTGCGCTATGTGCTTTTCTGCACTATCCAAGCGTTGAAATAATTCGTCCATTTTGTAATTATACAATCATTTGAGTTTCAAGTCAATCTAACCCATAAATACATGACTATGCCTAGATTATCAATGTGGCGTCCTAACAGGACGAATGATTACCAATTTATTGACCGTACAGTTTCAGAAATGTACACTGTTGGTGGACTAGATATTTACGTCCACAAATACCTGGGTCCACAAGGTGCCGGCACAGACAACGGCAACAATGATGCCACCATACCCAACTATGCTACAACCAATCCCTTATTCATTGAAGATTTGTTGTTGTTGGAAAACCGCGATAGAGTTTATGCGCCAGACGTGTTTGTCATGCGTGGCGTATATCGCACCCAAGACATAGATTTTGATCTAACACAATTTGGCTTGTTTTTAAATGGTGATACCTTGTTTATCACATTCCACTACAATGACATGATTGACACCTTTGGACGCAAACTCATGTCAGGAGATGTGATTGAGGTTCCTAACTTAAAAGATTATCATCCCTTAGATACTGCCCTGGTCAAGGCGTTGCCTAGGTATTACGTGATCCAAGATGCTAATTTTGCGTCAGAAGGATTCAGTGTTACTTGGTTGCCACACTTATGGCGAGTCAAGGCCACACCCATGGTCAATGCCCAAGAATACAGCCAAATTATCGATCAACCATTTATGCCAGAAAATATCTGGGATCCTGGTAATTTTTATCCGCAAGGCGAAGTGGTCAACAACGGTGGTATCTACTATACCGCTAATAAAAATGTTCCTCCTGGTACTGATATCGCCAACACTGAATATTGGACAGTAACCACACCTGCCACAGTGGGTGATAAACAAACAACCAGACCTCGTGATTTACAGATTAATGATGCTATACTTACACAGGCCTATGAGGATGTTCCACTCAGTGGCTACGACAATGTTAAATTTTATATCTTGCCCACCGGACCCAATGGCGAACCTGGCAGTGCTGGACTCACTGCTGACAACACTACAAATACAGTAGACGGCACACAGCCTGGTGAGGGAATTACGCCTAAAGGATTTGGCTACGCACAAGGGTATCTTACAGGATCAACTCATGCACCTAACGGATTACCAGTTACTCCAGGTGTACAATTTCCGCCCACACCGGTAGCTGGTAACTACTGTCTGCGGCTGGACTATTTCCCCAATCGTCTGTTTAGATTTGATGGACGGGCATGGTTGGCCATCACCGATAATGTGCGTACTGATCTTGATTACGCTACCTTGGCACTTACACAACGAGCCAGCTTTGTAAACAATACCTACACAGTGCCTACTACAGATATTGGTAACATTCCAAGTCGACAAAGCCTTAGTAAAATTTTAGAAATTCAACCCGATAACGGTGACCAAGGTGGCAATATTACACCTGCCAACCCAAGACCTCCAGGGAGATAATATGATTATCTATAAAATTACTAATTGCATTAACGGTAAGATATACATTGGTCAAACTGTTCAAACCAATCCAAAAATGCGTTGGTATAGTCACCAAGCTGATGCTCGCAAAGGTAAAAAGAGTCATCTATATGATAGTATGAGAAAACATAGAGTAGAAAATTTTTTATGGGAAATAATTGATCAAGCAGATACAGTAGAACAACTAAATGAACTTGAAGCTAAATGGTTGAATCACTATCGCTTGGGTGGCGAAGTTTATAATAATCGCGAAGCTGGAGGCAACAAAACACACAGCGCAGAAAGTATTGAAAAGATGCGCAGGGTCAAGAAAGATGAACACGCTCAAAGAAGAAGAGAAGGCCGAGAAGGTGGGTGGAAAAGACGAGATGGTGGTCCAATGAAGGGCAAGATACATAAAGAAAGCACAAAAATTTTAATGAGTCAATCAGCATATACTAGAGAAGCTCGTAAAAGAGGAGAACTATAGTGGCGTCCTTCTTTTATGACCAACAAATACGACGCTTTCTGTTACAGTTTGCCAGAGTGTTCAGCAACTTTGATGTGGAGTATGGTGCCAACCAAGCCGGGCAAGGGCCTGGAAGTGATGTAGATACCTTGGTTCGTGTGCCGGTGCGCTACGGCGATTCCAGTCGACAAGCACAGACCATACTGCAAAATAATTCGGCCAATGACATGCCGTCAACTCCAATGATGTCATTTTATGTCACAGATTTAAAATATGATCGTCCACGTATGCAGGAACCTTATTTTGTGGACAACATCAGAGTAAGACAACGCACCTATGACACGGCTACAGACACTTACGAAACCACGCAAGGCAACGCATTTACTATTGAACGTGCTATGCCTGTGCCATATGAAATGACTATAAATCTTGACATTTGGACTAGTAATACCAATCAAAAAATGCAGTTGCTGGAACAGATCTTAACTTTGTTTAACCCAGGATTGGAAATCCAAAGCACTGACAACTACATTGATTGGACCAGCTTAACTGTGCTGTATCTCAAAGATGTGCGTTGGTCAAGCAGGACTGTGCCTGTTGGCACTGACAATCCCATTGATGTTGCTACGTTATCGTTTACGTTACCCATGTGGATTACTCCGCCAGCCAAAGTTAAGAAATTGGGCGTGGTTGAACGTATTATTGCCAGTGTGTATGATGCACAAGGTGATCTCACCAATGCCCTGACCAACAGCGATTTATTGTTGGGTACACGGCAACGATTTACACCGTATGGTTACCAAATTTTATTGATTGATGGCAAACTACAGGCCCTACGTCAACAACAGGTCATAGACGAGCCCAATGAGAGTTTGATTCCACCTGATAGTCCATCTAGTAACTTATTATGGCACAGTGTGGTAGATATGTATGGTACCTTACGTCCTGGAATCAGTTATGTTACCCTAGAACAACCAGATGGAACTGACGTGAGTGGTACTGTGGCCTATGATCCCACCGATGATAGATTTTTGTTGTTTACTGTAGACACCGGAACTGTTCCACCTAATACCTTGGCGGCAGTCACGGCTGTGATTGATCCTCTTACCAGCGGTCCGGGTGATGGATTGGCTGTGGCTGTTGCAGGCCAACGATATCTGTTTACACAGGCCACAGGATCATACGATAATCCAGGGTTAACCAATCCTGATGCCTGGGAAGGTGCAGGTGGCCAACCATTGATAGCCCGTGCCAATGATATTGTAGAATACACTGGCACACAGTGGCAAGTTTCTTTTGACAGTCTATCAAGTCCAGATAATATACAGTATGTCACAAATATTACTACAGAATTACAATATCGTTGGACCGGCTCAGTGTGGGTCAAGAGTTATCAAGGACTTTATCAGGGAGGCTCGTGGAGTCTAGTATTATAAAAGCGGTAGGAGTTTGGTTTTATGCTATTAACACCCGCCGGTATCTATATCTCATGCGTAGCGATCCCAAACATCCAGGTGCCTGGGGCTTGCCTGGGGGTCGTGTGGAATCTGGAGAAACTTTACTGGATGCTATGAATCGCGAATGCCGTGAAGAATTAGGATTTGTTCCAGAATATTTTAGAATGATTCCATTGGAAAAATTTACCACAGTGGATTCAGGATTTGAATACCATACTTTTTTCTGTATTGTTGACACGGAGTTTCAACCGGTACTAAACAACGAACACTTGGGCTATGCTTGGATTGATTCGGGTACCTGGCCCAAACCCATGCATCCTGGCCTATGGTCAACTGTGAATTTTGATGCGGTGCAAAGCAAGATTCTAACTATAGAAGCCAGTGTTCAAACGTCGCAATAACCGATAAAGTCTCGATAAGGCATTGTTTGCGTGTTAAAACAATTGACCCATGCATCGGGCATTCGAGTTGCTTCACCTACTAGATAAAATTTAACTCCGGCATAGGAAGAAAATATATCGGCAATCTGTCCAATCCAGCTGTCATTGCCTCCGTTGGTTTCATCGGTGTAGCCTAATAAAAATATTTCTCGGTGACCATCAAACGCAGCAAGATATATCACAGTGGCCAAGTCAATCAATCTAGGACGAAATGGAATTAAATAAAATTCTCCTGGATTGGCAATACAATTTCGCGGAGTGGTATAAACAATGTTGTCTCGTTGATATCCTGTTTCTAAAATTTTATTTAGATTATCTAGTTGTGTCTCTACTGCAAAATCCAATCGCATTTCGTGAGCAATTGATCCGGTACCATAGATTTGTAATTTTTTTGAACCCAACAAGCCGCCACGATGACGTTGCAATATTTTATAGTCAAACTGTTGGTTGTCTAAATTGCTACCAATACAGGCAGCACGTCCAGAGATGTGTTGGTTTTCAATGGGATTCGGAATCCATTCGCGTGTTTCTGTTTTTTTACCGCCGGACCACGTCGATTCAAGTATTACAAATTCGCCAGCATAGTCAGATCTATATCTGGCTTGCATTAGATCCTGCCTACTGCCACTTCGATTGTGCCCACTGTTTCAGAGTTGTATGCTTCTAATGCTTTGCCAATGATACAACCTGGTTGGTACTGTGACATATCTAAACGTGTGGCAATGCCAGGTGTTGAACTGGCAACTAGACGGTCGCCCTTGGCAATAGTACCAACTACGTGGCATGGAACTCGGCCAACTAAGGCCACTTCTAATGCATTGGCACAATCAAGTGTGCTATTCATCAAGTAGCTGGGATTTGTACTCACAATGCCAGCTATTTGGGTGCTGTGTGATTGTGTTGTGATTGTAACTTCTTCAGTGCCACCAAAATCAAGCACAGTTCCAGGAGTGTATTCAGAATCGGCACAGTACATCTCTGCCAAGTCAGCGTATTGTGCGCTTGTGGCTTTGGCAAATATGGTATTGAAGCTGAGTGTGGCACTACCAATATTGGCTGTGGCATTACCTGTTGGCATGATGTTGGCGCCGGTAGTAACGTTGCCAGTTCCATTAGTAATTAAATTGATGTTACCATTAGTTGCAGTTGTTTGCAAATCAAGATTACCAGTGTTGTCGACTAGTATTCCAGTTATAACCAAGTTACCACCGGTAATGTTGCCACTAGCACTTAAACTAGTACCGGTCATTACTCCACCTACTACACTGGCGGCTGTTGTTGTGCCAGTAACACTTGTACTTGCACCACTAACTGCGCCAGTTACACTAACGCTGGTACCGGTCATTACTCCACCTACTACACTGGCACCGGTTATGACACCTGTAACTGATACAGTGGTACCTGTGTGATTAGTGGCACTGATATTGCCGCCGGTGATGTTACCTGTAACACTGGATAATCCAGTTGTAAATATGCCAGTGCTGGCTACTACAAACACATTACTTGTACCTGCTATAGTAATATTAGCATTACCGCCACTGGTGCCAATGTTAGCTTCACTGGTACCGTTAAATATTTTGCTAGCACTGAGTCCTGTGACTGTGCTGGCATTTCCAAACAAATATGCACCAGTGACGTTGCCAGTGGCACTAATCAATCCACCAGTTAAGATGTTGCCACCAGTTATATTGCCACCAGTAATTGTACCAGTGGTTGATATTACATTTGATCCTAAAGTAGCCAAGTTGGAATTGCTATATCCAGCTGGTAGGCCAGTTAACGCTGAGCCGTTACCAATGATATAAGCACCAGTTATGTTACCAGCAGTCGAAACACTTGCTGGAGCAAACGATCCTACTACCAATGATCCACTGGCAATAACGTTGCCGCCGGTGATATTACCCGAAGCTGATATACCTGTTGTGCCGTCTAATGAAAGTGCCATGTTATCTTATCCTTAATCTAGTACTATTTAGCTGTTTATGGAGCATACACATACACCGTTGATGAATTGGGCACAGTTAGATTATACCCATCGCCAAACACCAATGGCCCTATTAGCATGGCGTTGATACCAGCGGCCACAATGATGTTGGATGTGATAGTTTTTGGAGTTCCAAAGGCGCCTTGTAAGGTCAAGGATCCGGTACTGAATACAGCTACATTTGCTACGCCGCCTGCTGTTACAGTAACGTCTCCACCGGCGGTGTTTACCCATACATTACTGTTGCCGTTTTCAATTTTTGTTACCGAAATTGCGGAACTGATGCCAGTAAGGAAATATCCATTTCCTACAAAGAAAGTGTCTGTGGTGACGTTGCCAGTGGCGCTGGCTTGCCCAATTGTGCGTATATTACCACCTGTAACATTACCACTAGCACTTAAACTAGAACCTGTCATTACTCCACCAACAACACTAGCGGCAGTGGTTGTTCCGGTTACGCTAACACTACTACCAGTAATTACACCACCCACTGTTGAGGCTGCTGTTTGAGTACCAGTGACACTTACATTAGTACCTGTGTGATTTGTTGCTGAGATGTTCCCACCGGTAATATTACCAGTGACACTTAACAATCCAGAAACATATTCACCAGTAGTAGCAAACACAGCTATATTACCTGTGCCACCGACTCCTACTGTGACATTACCACCCGAACTGACCACAGTTACATTACTTGTACCATTGTTGATATTGGCTACACTGGTGATAACTCCGGTAAGTGAGGCACCGTTGCCTAATATGTAATTTCCAGTAACGTTGCCTGTGGCACTTACAGCTCCGCCAGTCAAGATATTACCGCCGGTGATGTTGCCGGCAGTTATGGTTCCTGTAGAACTGATGGTATTACTGCCATACACGGCCAAGAACGCAGCTACGTTGGTGTTGCCGTATGTAGCTGGTAAACCTGTGAGTTGGCTACCGTTACCAAAAATATAGGAACCGGTGATGTTGCCAGTAGCACTTACTAATCCACCAGTTAGGACGTTACCAATAGTGATGTTACCTGTGACACTGGCTGTTCCAGAAGTTACAGTTCCTGTGCTACTGATCAGCAAAACATTAGCAGTGCCAGCACTACTTATAGTAACATTTGCATTTGAGTTGACCACAACATTGCTTGTGCCACCTGATATTGAGTTGGCCATGTAGTTTTGTGTAAACGTCAGGGCCGTGGTATTGATTATGATAGGATCGTCGGTGATCAATTTCCACTGTGTGTCAGCATAGATTATACCTTCGGTGACCATGACAATCATACCGGCTTCGATTTCACCGTTTTCGTTGCCGTCTGACGTTCTGGCCCAGGTACCATTTGATCCGGACCCCAAGGTAGTTACATAATATAATCCATTTTGAGTACCTGTAGTTTGGGCTATAACTAATATACGATCACCAGTGCTAAGACTAACACCATCTACTAGACTAGGGGCGCCACCGGTCAAGGTAATATTAATTGTGGTAACCACTCGTGTAGATTGTTTGTAGTCTAAGTTAAATATCTGCGCAGCACGCGGTTTGGTTAAGCCCATTGTAGTTCCCGTAATATCTAATATTTAGCCAAAAAAATAGGACTGCTCAGAGTCCTATTTTTGATGCAAAAAGATATTAATATCCAAATCTTGTCCGATAAGCACTCCATTGAGCTTGTATCTGTGTCAGGGTTAGCACACTGTCCCATACTTTGACCAGGCCTACGTCGGCAACGGGCACTTCTGAACTGGTAGTACCAGAGAGATATCTACCAAACAATCTCAAGCCATCAAATCCGCCGTTTGTAGTATCAGTACCATAAGTGGCGGTTGGAATGGTTGAATTAGCAACATAGTTTTGCGATAGTGGTGAACCGGCATTACCGTTGTATGTTGCCCAGATAAATTGCCACGCATTGTCTTGTGGAATAGTAGAGCCCACAAAGTTACCGTTAAAGAAAGCATTTTGATTAGTTGCATATAAGCCTAATAACCAGTCTGGACTGGTGCTGTTGGCGTTTAACAATCTACCATCAGAACCTGTTTGCGATCTGTACACCATCATCACAGTATAAGGGTCTGATGTTGTGGAATAATTTGGACCAAATGCTAAGAAGTCTGTATCAGTATCTGCGATCTTGCGGAATATTCCGCCGTTGGCGGCAGACCATGTCATGCTACCGCCAGGGTTTAGTGTTGTTATGGTATAACCGCCTGTGCCTGCTATGGTGGTTCCGTTGACAGGAACGGCTGAGTAGCTGGCTGCATCAAGACTAAGAACTAGGACGGGCTCTGGTGGACCACCAATTTGCCAACCTGCTCCTATTGACCAACCTGGTCCAATGCTTACTTTTGTTGATACTGACATGTGTTATCCTTTAATCTACTTATCCGATAAAAAGATAGGGCCCTAAGACCCTATCTCGTACAGTGTTACCTGTTTTAGAAGCGTCCAACTACTACTTCTATCGTGCCTTCGTCACCATCAAAGTCTTCCAAGGCTTTACCAATCACAGAGCCAACTTGTGGATCAGCTTCTGGTCTAGCACGACCCAGGCCTGCGGCCACCATCATGTCGCCCTTGCGTACTGGGCCAACAACCATGGTTGGAACACGACCTGTCAAGGCCACTGTGACCACATGCTCGGCTTCTAATCCTGAGTTCATGATGTAACTTGGGTTTGTACTTACCACGCCAGCAATCTTGCGGTCTGCGTCTGTGGCATTTACTGTGACTTCGTGTGTGCCGCCAAACACTACCACTGTTCCTGGAGCATAAGCAGAATCACCTGCGTAGTTCTCTGCCAAGTCAGCGTATTGTGCTGAAGTGGCTTTGGCAAATATGGTATTGAAACTTAATGTGGCACTACCGATATTGGCTGTGGCATTGGCCGTTGGCATGATATTAGCACCGGTGTTGATGTTTCCACTACCATTAGGTAACAAGCTAATATTACCATTGCTGCTAGTAATAATACTCAACGCACCTGTGTCAACAATGTTACCAACAAGGCTCAAATCGCTGCCAGCAGT
>Ga0114973_10004104_pt1 | contig 10165 bp, 6 predicted proteins | sample M_140807_MF_Meta_FD_87025 | JGI IMG/M metagenome (GOLD analysis project Ga0114973, IMG submission 87025) | Freshwater microbial communities from Lake Montjoie, Canada to study carbon cycling - M_140807_MF_MetaG | ecosystem: Environmental > Aquatic > Freshwater > Lake | place: Lake Montjoie... | reverse complement strand
TGACGTTGCCAGTGGCACTGACAACTCCAGTTACAAAGGCTCCAGTTGTGGCAAATGTTGCAATGGCAGTACCTGCCACATTGGCTGTGATGTTGCTGCTGGCGCTGACCACCACGTTTGATGTACCATTGGTAATGGCAGCACCTGCTGCCACTGTGATACCTGTGAGTTGTGACCCATTGCCAATGAAGTAGTTGCCGGCAATGTTGGCAGTGGTGGTGATGTTTGAAGTTGAATTAAGTTGACTGATGACATTTGAACTCAGGCTCAGACCCCCAGCCAGAATATTACCACCAGCAATGTTACCAGTTGTGGTGATGTTTGAGGTTGAGTTGATTGCACTCACCACGTTTGAACTTAGACTCAAGCCCCCAGCATTTAAATTTCCACTGTTTACATTGCCAGTTGCGCTGATCAGTCCTGATGTTCGTAAATTACCAGCATCAATGTTGCCGGTGACACTCACAGTTGTACCTGTGACATTACCCACATGTGTGCCAATCAAGTTGCCACCTGAAATGTTGGCAGTTGTTGTTATGTTTGCGGTGGAGTTGATTGCACTTATGACATTTGAGCTCAAACTTAGACCAGCAGCATTTAAATTGCCGCCTGTAACATTGCCCGTTGCTGAGATCAGGCCCACAGTTGTGACATTTCCAGCAATCACATTGGCTGTAGAAACCACGTTGCCCGTGGCTGTTACAAACGTGTCTACTGTGACGTTGCCGTAAATTCTAGTGCCTGATTGGAGTTTTGCCATGGTTGTATATTTATTGTATTAGATTGTGGCCAATCCATATCTGTAGGACAGAGCATTGTAATTTTGTGTTACGTCAGCGGCCGATAAGGTTGTGTTATACACTAGTAATTGTCCCATGTATTGACGATTTTGATTGGCAGTATTGATACTCAATGGAGTGACATTGTTTACAATTGAGCCGGTCGCTCCCGAACTGGTTCCTTGTAAAACTGCGTTTCTATACAGTCTTAGATTTGATCCATCGTAGGTCACGGTAAACATATTCCATGTACCTAAAAATCCCGAAGATACTATGCTAACAGCATAGCCGCCGCTTTGCACTCCACTGGCATATCTTTCTGTTCCAATTTTGATATTGGTCGGCGTAACAAGATCCTGAGTTATCCATAGTGTGTAACCAGACCTGCCGGTTCCGGGGTTGGCATCTCTACTGTAAAAACTATAGTAATTGTTGGGACCTGGATCAATTTGAGGATTTGTCCAAATGTTAAAACTAAAGGGTAATACACCTTCAAAATTCAGTGTGGTACTCACAGGAAATGCAATATTGTAGGTACTGTTGATATTGAAATAACCTGTGGTGCCAGATACCACATATGGTAATGCACTGTTACTTAACGTTCCGTTGAGAGTAGAGGAACTCAAATCTGTTAATGTTGTGCCTGTTCCATTATAACTGGCAGGAACGGATGCATCTACGTTCAACACCAGTCCTGATGTGACTATAGGCGGATTCCAAGTGACCTCATCAAAAGCACCAGACGCATACTCTAAACCTGTGTTGAGCTCACGCCGAGCAAAGTTGTTGATGTTGATGCTGGTGGTTGCTCCGGTGGCCACATAGGTAGTTGCAGCGGAACCTAATTCAACCTGAGCACCCCATAGATAAATTCCAGAAGTACCGTCTCCTGCAAACGCCTCATTATAAGTAGCATTTAGCGGGGTCATTGATAAATTATAACCTCCACCAGCCGCACCTGACGTGGCAGTTACAGTGATTCTATACCAGCCATTCCCCACTGAAGTAATAGTCACAGTAGATCCATTTATAATTGAGTTAACTGTTCCAACCCCTGCTAAGTCAAAAGTTCCACCAGTATCTATACTATTAAATCCAGTGCCACCAAATTTCACTTTAACCTTGGAATATCCGCCTGCTTTTACATAGATAGAACCACAATATGCTGTACTGATTGCTCCAGTATAATTTTTATAACAAATTGAACTTGTTCCTGCAGTGGTTCCTTTTATTATAAGGTCAGCAGTGGTTGATCCGTCGGGTGCATTGGTTGAGTCAGCACTAACTGTATAATCATTTGGTGGAGCATTCTTACTCCAGTTTGTAAAATCTTGACTGTATGTTAGTAAATTTGTGGTGGTACTCACACCATTAAAACCAATTTGTCCTGTGCCGCCATTAGGACTGTAACTGACTTCATCAAACGAACCAGACACATACTCTATGCCTGATGCAATGGTACGTTGTGCAAAGTTGTTGATGTTGATGCTGGTGGTTGCTCCGGTGGCCACGTATGCGGTTGGCGTTGATGTTGTAGTTGCGGCCACTTCAACTTGAGCACCCCACAAATACATATAATTGCCAAGGGTGTAAAAACCATCCTGCATCCTTGCAATTTGTTGATTTGTGTTTGCTGTTGTTGTAGCAGTTGCAGTTACATATACTCTATACCAACCATTTCCAACTGCTTGTATTCCATATGCTGTAATAAAAGCAGGAGGCGCAGTAACCAATGTACCAGTAGATAGATTCCATACTGGAAACCCGTTTGCACCACCACTATTAAACTGTGTGCCATATAACAATATGCCGGCACGTGTTTGAGTTCCAGCTTTCATGTATATTGAAAAAGTATAAATGGTGCTGGTGACGATGCTTTCTTGACCTACAAAGAACGGAGTGCCAGTTGAGCCAGTCCATGTGGCACCAGTTAATGATCCATCAGGTGCAGTAACGGTATTTTGTGTAATTGTGGATGATGAACCAAGAGCCCAAAACGATGTTTGAGAAAAATCTTGAGAATACTTATATTTGTTTGTAGCAGTGCTCACACCATTGTTGTATGTATAAGCACCAGTGGTACCATTAAGACTGTAACTAACTTCATCAAATGAGTTGTTAACAAGAAATGTGCCAGTGTTGGTCAGTCTACTTGCTGTTGCCATATTACAAGAACACCGTGTCTAATCCGGCCACAGCATTGTTGTAGTATGTGTATGCTCGTATGCCAGTTGCGTTGGCCCAAGACACTGAGTTGGCATTGCCAATGTTCACGTTGCCTGTGACGTTGACGTTGCCTGTGGCTGTTACTTGCCCTGCTGTGACAAGATTTCCACCAGTGATGTTGCCCACAGCACTGACTGTGGTGGCAGCGGTCAGGCTTGAACTCAAGTTCAGGGCTGATACCACGTTCGAACTCAAACTTAATCCCGCAGCATTCAGATTGCCACCAGTGATGTTGCCAGTTACTGAAACTGTGGTACCTGTGACATTGCCCACATGAGTACCAATTATATTTCCACCAAACACATTGCCTGTGGCACTGATGTTGCCCGCTGTGGCCACAGCACCTGCATTGACGTTGCCCACAGCACTGACTGTGGTGGCTGCTGTCAAACTGGAACTCAAGCTCAGGGCTGACACAACGTTTGCGCTTAAACTCAGGCCAGCGGCATTCAAATTGCCACCTGTGATATTACCTGTCACACTCACAGTTGTGCCAGACAAATTGCCCACAAACGTTGACACCACGTTGCCAGCAAGTATGTTGCCAGTGGCACTGATGTTGCCAGCGGTGGTAATACCACCTGCAGCCACATTGCCTGTGGCTGAAATTAACCCAGGTGTGGTGATGTTGCCCCCAGCAATGTTACTTGTAACGTTCAAATTACTGACCACATTTGAACTCAAGCTCAGGCCAGCGGCATTCAAATTGCCACCGGTTATGTTACCTGTTACTGAAACTGTGGTGCCAGTTACATTGCCTACCACAGTGCCAATCAAATTACCACCAGAGATGTTGGCAGTTGTTGTAATATTCGAAGTTGAGTTGATTGCACTTACAACATTACCACTAAGGCTCAGTCCCACAGCATTTAAGTTACCGCTAATGACATTGCCGCTTGCACTTATTAATCCAGTTACATATTCACCTGTGGTGGCAAACACAGCCACATTTGATGTGCCACCAATGCCAATGGCAACATTGCCACCCGAACTCACAACAGTGACGTTTGAAGTACCGTTGTTGATGTTGGCCACACTTGTGATCACACCAGTCAACAGCGCACCATTGCCTAAAATATAACCGCCTGAGATATTGGCAGTTGTGGTGATATTGGCAGCAGATACCAATGCTGATACCACATTACCACTCAAACTCAAACTGACTGCGTTCAATGTGTTGGCACTGGTGATATTGCCTAATGCGCTGATGGTGCCGCCGGTGATGCCTGGACCAACTCTAATATCTTGGGCTATGACATTGCCCGAAGTAGAAACATTCCCACCGGTGTTGATGTTGCCAGCAATCACATTGCCAGTTGCTGAAACTGTATTAGTGGACAACAACACACCTGACACTGCAATATTATTAGCAGTGATGTTGCCTGTGCCTGACACTGTGCCAGTACCAAATGCCACGTTACCATTGAATATTGCGCCATTCACATTGCCGCCGGTGCTGATCACACCTGAACCGGCCAATATGTTGCCACCAGTGATGTTGCCGGTTGTGGTGATAATGCCTGAACCAGCAAGTATATTACCAGCAATCACATTGGCAGTGGCACTTATGTTACCGCCAGTTAATATGTTGCCAGTGGCACTTATGATGTTGCCAACCACAAGATTGCCCACACCTGGCCCATTGCTAACAGTCAAATTACCAACGCTGACATTTCCAGTACCATTTATAATACCTGTGCCAAACAGAATGTTGCCAGCAGTGATGTTGCCAGTTGTGCTGATGATACCTGAACCAGCAAGCAAGTTGCCGCCAACAACGTTGCCAGTGACACTTACACTGGTACCAGTGGCAGCACCAATGTTGGGTGTTGTTAGTTGTGCGCTGGCTTTGACTGAGATGTTGCCTAAGCCGTCAAATGCAGTGGTTGTATTATCAACTTTGGCGTTGAACACTGTGTTGATGAGGCTGATACCAGCAGCGGTGTTGGCTGTGTAAATTTGGCTGCTACTGAATGTGCTAAATGTGATGTTGCTGGTACCAAATGTTATGACACCTGGGGGTGATGCCACCACAAAAGCAGTGCCAAGATTGACGGCACCTCCAGTAGTGTAGAAGTAGTCGTTGATGCTCAAGTGATCTATTGCGTCTGCACCATACGAGTCTGCATCAGTTGAGCGCACAATGTTGGTGGCATTGGCCCAGGTATAAACACCATTTTGCACAGTATTGGCCTGATCCTTGACCAGGATACGTATGCCCACGGTTTGCACGTTGGCTGTGTCAATCAAGTTAAATGCACCTGTTGTGGTCAACAGTGCACCAACACCGTTGCCTGCACCGTTGGGCTGAGAGTATGTGACAGTACCACCTGTGGCCACATCCAAAGTTGTGGTAGTGGCCACTGTCACAGGTTGGTGATATGCAATGCCACTTGATGACAAAGTATCCACGTATTTTTTGGTGGCCACGTCTTGATCTTGCACAGGATCAAGCACGCCATTGATGTACTTGCTGTTGACCACAATGTTGCCAGTGGGTTCCAAAGCCAAATTGCCTGAACTAGTGCTGATTGTAAGTGAGCCAGTGTTGCGAACTGTGGGCACCACAACTGCAGTCACGCCCAAAATGTTACCACCTGACACATTGGCAGTTGTGGTGATGTTGGCAGCACTGACCAGGGCTGATACCACATTGCCACTCAGGCTCATACCCACAGCGTTCAAATTGCCACCAGTGATGTTGCCTGAAGCACTGACACTGGCAGCACTAATGTCAGCAGTGCTGATCAAATTGCCAGCAGTGACGTTTCCGCTTGCACTTATTAAACCAGTCACATATGCACCTGTGTTGGCAAATACCACCACATTTGATGTGTCACCAATGCCAATGGCAACATTGCCACCTGAACTCACAACAGTGACATTACTAGTGCCATTGTTGATGTTGGATACCGATGTGATCACACCAGTCAGTAACGCACCATTGCCTAGAAAATAGTTGCCAGTTACGTTGCCTGAAGCTGACACAGATGCAGCTGATACAGTGGCCAGGCTGATGATGTTGCCACCGGTTATGTTGCCTGACGCACTGACAACACCTGTGACATATTCACCAGTTGCGGCAAACACCACCACATTGCCAGTGCCACCAATGCCCACAGCAACGTTGCCACCTGAACTCACGACTGTGACATTTGATGTTCCGTTGTTGATGTTGGCCACTGAAGTAATAACTCCAGTCAACAGTGCGCCATTACCTAAAATATAATTGCCAGTGACGTTGCCAGTGGCTGAAATTACGCCTGTAACATATTCACCAGTTGCGGCAAACACCACCACATTGCCAGTGCCGCCCACTCCAACTGAGACATTGCCGCCTGAACTTACAACTGTGACATTACTGGTGCCATTGTTGATGTTGGCCACTGATGTGATAACACCAGTTAATAATGCACCATTGCCCAGGATGTAATTGCCAGTGACATTGCCTGTGGCACTGACTAAACCAGCAGTGAGCAAGTTACCACTGGTGGCATTGCCTGACACACTGAGAGAAGATAAGATGCCCACTGATGTAATATTGGGCTGTGCGTTGGTGTATACTGTACCGGCAACCAGCGCATTGGCCACTTGACCTGACACATTGCCACCAGCCACTGCATTGGCTGAATCAGCAACTGTGGCATGTGTGGCATCGCCCACAGTACCTGTGACATTGGCACCAGTGATAGAACTCAGTAGGCTGCCGTTGCCATATATGTAATTGCCAGTGATGTTGCCAGCAGTTGACACAGCACCTGAGGTGACATTTCCAGCAGTTGATAACGAAGTCAATATACCCACCGAAGTGATGTTGGGCTGTGCGTTGGTGTACACAGTGCCAGCAATCAGCGCATTGGCCACTTGACCCGACACATTGCCACCAGCCACTGCATTGGCTGAATCAGCCACTGTGGCACGTGTGGCATTGGGCACATTACCCGTGACATTGGCACCTGTGATTGATGTCAACCCTGAGCCATTGCCGTTTATGTTGGCACCAGTTATGTTGCCACTTGCGCTGACACTTGCGGCACTGACTGATCCAACAGTGATCAAATTGCCACCGGTCACGTTGCCTGTGGCTGTGACAACACCAGCGGTGCTTATGTTACCACCAACAATATTGCCAGTCACGCTCAAATTGGCCAGTACGCCAATACTGTTTGCTACTATGCCAGTCAACTGTGAGCCGTTGCCAATGAAATAATTGGCATTGACATTGCCTGTGACTGTGACCACGTTGGAGGTTTTGTTGAACACAAACCCAGCCGTGGCAGTGGCCGAGCCGGCGTCATTGAACAACACACCATCTGATCTAGAACCAGGAATGATCACATTGCCAATGACATTGCCTGTGGAAATGTTGCCAGTGCCAGATATGTTGCCGTTGCCAAATACTATGGTATTGGCTATGTACAAGTTGGCCCAACGATTGGTGGCATTACCTAAATTATATGCGTTGTTAACTGCTGGCACAAAATTGGTAGTGGCTACAGGAATAAAACCACCGTATGGCAACGAATTCCAGGCTGTAACGCCATCACCGTATTTTAATAAATCTGTATCAGTTTCTAGGCCAGGTTCTGCCAAGGCAAGAACAGGATTGGCTGTGGCCCAATTGGCTGCAGTATCTCTACGAAGTTGTATCGTTGTTCCGACTACTGGTGGTGCTGGCATGTCAGGCTCCGCCTCCATCTACTACTAAACAGTTGCCACTGTTGAACGCAGTGCCACCGTCGATCCATAATCCAAACACGCCGGCAATGTATTGCCAACTTGTGACCGAACCATTTGTTTGTAAAAACTTTTGTGAGTTACCAGTTTGCGAGGGCAACTTGTCTCCGCCATATGGTGTGCCGTTAGCATAGTTGATGCTGACATCATTAGCAGGTAATGTTATGTTGCCAACAGTGTCAAATTTCCAACTGTAAATTGATGATAAATCACTAGCAGTGGTCTGAATAAAAATATCTGAATTTTCATACACAGTACCAATTGTGGTATTGTCAATTAAAATATTTCCAGTATTGGCACTGATTGCAACGGTGACAGCATTGCCAACACTGGTTGAAACCACTCCAGGTCCGGTAAAGTTAATGAGATTGGCTGTGGTAGTGAGTGTATTGCCCTGGTTCTGAATAGTGATATTGCTACCACCACCTCCACCACTGGTGACAGGTATACCACCTGGTGTACTGCCATCACTGTAGTAGATTTTGTTGCTTACTGGATCCCACCACAACCGGCCTACTTGCCCTACGTAGGTTTCTGCGTTGGCGTTGTTGTCTCTGCTGGTGAAAAAATTCTGTATGTAGGACATGCTGTTTGTGCCGGTCCTTACTGTTGTTCTAATCGATCACGACGTCTTTTTAGCAAGTCCAGGACCAGGCCTGATTCATCATCATCACGAACATCATCACTGTCCGCTCCAACATCATTGGTGTGTTCGTGGTTGGCAAAATCATCAGGGTCATGCGGATCCTGATTGATCAGTTGATTTATAACTGGGCTTTCTTTGCCGCCTTGTTGTTTCAACAATTCAATTTCTTGCTGTAATGGAGGAACCATCACAGGTGAATCAGGCAAGTCGTCTCCAGCCGGAGCAGCAATGGTAGGCATGCCGCCACCTGCAGGAATGGTGATGTTGATAGGTATGCTGATGGTCATCCCTTGTGAATTTTCTGCAATGAACTCTCTTGCTCTCATAGGATGCCTGCTGCTGATTGCAGCGCCTTCATGTCTGATTTTGTGTTGTGTATTTGTTTTACTGGCAATCCAGCGGCAGTACGCCATTCGTTCAGGTCTGTTTCGTGTGTGCGACGATACTCATCGGGTGTGAGTGGTACAGTGCTTGCAAATGTTTCTTCAGAGAACGGCTGTGTTTGGCCATTGTAGCGCATGATCCAGTCGTCACTCTCGTGTTCTGTTAGTGTGCCTAGGTCATCAATCAGTTCAGCCACATACTGTGGTGCCGCACTGCGTCGGCGCATTTCCACGTAAACCAAGAAGCGTGACGGTTTGATTTCACCTGGTGAGCGGTCCGCATCCAACACAAAGTCATAGCCTTTTTCAAACCATGCCACCAAGTCTTTGGCTGCTTGTTTATCACGCACAAAAAAACTCAACACAATGATGTCTTCGTCATCGCCCATTTTGCCAGAAAATTCATCCACGTGAATAGTAGGCTTCATCATGCCTTCTAGGTCACGATATTGTAGCCCTTCAAGCAGCGGGGACTGGTTGGAGTTGTTGTTGTAAGTTTTGTTGTGCATCATCGGCCTTTGCATCGCTTTGTGTGTCTTCACTGTCTAGATCCTGCTCGTAGGCTGCGTCTAGTTCATCCAGGTCAATGTCCTGATCTTCCATTTCAATAGCACCTGTGCGGATCTCACTCATGAGTCGTTTGGGCATGACAATTTCCACCAGCCACACCGGTTTTTCAATGATCCGGGCTTTTTTAGTACCAGGAATGTAATCAGCAGGATCTTCAATTTTGATGGGAATCTTGATCTTTTGCTTTTTGTATGTGACTTTGCAATCAAATGGCAACAAGCGTTTGCCACCTCGGGGGTCAGGCATCATTTTTTCCGGCCACATAAAGGTCACGCCCACTGTGTATTTGTTGATATCTGGGCCGGCCACCAATTCGCCAATTTCCCAGTTTCGAAATGCGTAGATATCCATTTCGTCCAGCACACGCTCAAAGTCCAACAGTGTGGTCAAACTGCCATCGCTCATGTAGATGTCACGGATGTTGTCGGCCACCTGCCAATAATCTTCGTGATTTTTGAACAGTTCTTTGTCGTTGATGCCGTGGATGTTCTTGGTTTGCATGATAGTTTATTTATGGACCCTGTTATCAGTAACCAAATCTTGCTTTGTACGTGGCGTATAAGGATTGTACAGTGGCCAAATCTATCACACCGTTGTACACTTTGACAAACCCTATGTTGCCAGTTTGCACTTCACTGCCGGCTGCGCGACTGAACATCCGTAACTGATTGAACCCACGGAACCCAGCATTGGTCACAGAGAATGCGGTACCAGTTGGTTGACTACTAGTTGCAGTATATAGTTGTCCCACACCAGTTGAAATATTCAGTGTGGCCCAGCCAAAATGCCATACAAGATCAGCGCCTGACCCGGGCAAGTTCACT
>Ga0114973_10004101_pt1 | contig 10168 bp, 19 predicted proteins | sample M_140807_MF_Meta_FD_87025 | JGI IMG/M metagenome (GOLD analysis project Ga0114973, IMG submission 87025) | Freshwater microbial communities from Lake Montjoie, Canada to study carbon cycling - M_140807_MF_MetaG | ecosystem: Environmental > Aquatic > Freshwater > Lake | place: Lake Montjoie... | reverse complement strand
CGTGGTGTATTAAAAGTTGCAGCTTCACCAGCTAGAAATGCTTTTTTAGGATTAGTACAGTTAAATGTTAGAAATTTAGCTAAAAAATTAGCTGTTGCTTATGAAAAAAATCCATCTGGAGTAAAAAACTTTTGGGAAAAATTCGGTGGACGTATAGATAAATTAGTTGGTGCTATAAATAGAGGAAAAAAGAAAAGACGTATTTTAGGAGTAGGCGAAGAAAGTAGTTTTGATGCAATGCCACACGCAATAGGATCAGTTACAGCATTAATGGCAACAGCTGCACCAATTATAGCAGCAGTAACTAAATTTTTAAAATCAGTTGGAATTGAGCCACAAGATTTAACAGATTTTGCAAAACGTGCAATTAATATAAAAGCAAAACAATTACTTGAAGAACAAATAGTTCCAGAAGCGGAAACAGAAGAAAGTTATCAAGAATCAACAGAAAACGAAACAGAATAAAATGTCAGCAGCTCAAATAAAAGCACAAGCTAATTTTAAAAAAGCTATTGCATACAGAAAAAAAACTGGATGTAGCTTAAAAGAAGCATTTGCACACGTAAAAGGAAATAAAGTTACTGGAATAAAAAAAGCAGCAACAAAAAAGAAAGCTGTTAAAAAATCTGTTGTAAAAAACACACATAAAGACACAAAAAGCCACAATGTTAATATAAAAGTTGTTTCTGGTGTTATTTCTTTTAATAAAAAGAATTTAGATAAAACACAAAGCTATTATACATATAAAGGTAAAAAATACGAAATTAGAGAAGATCAAGATGGAGAAAATTATATTTCAGTAGCTGGTAAAATTATGTATTTAAAAATGCCAAAAGTAAATGGCTGGAAAAAAGGATCTACATATTTTAGAGAATATGGAGAACCAAAAATAAAAAATTCTATAAATTATAAAGTTAGTAGAGTCCCAAAAGGATCATTATTTGGTGGTGGACAATTTACTAAATTTAATAGAATTTCAGGATATAATACACAACCAGAATTAATAGTTGGTAAAATTGGAAACATAAAAAAAATTGAAAATTTAATTCCAGCAATAAAAGTAAGAGTTACAAGAGGTAAAAGTGTTGATACAGAAAAAATACAAACTTCAGCAACAAGTGTAAAAGTATTTAAAAAATACATTGGTAAAAATCTTATTCAAACACAAGAACATTTTTCAATTATGTTTTTGAATAATGCAAATAAATGTATTGGAGTTTATATGATGAGTTCTGGAGGTTATACAGCTGTTGTGGCTGATGTACGAATAATTTTAGGTGCTGCATTACGTTTAGCTTCAACTGGAATTATTTTATGTCATAATCATCCATCTGGAAACTTACAACCATCACAAGCTGATTTAAATTTTACACAAAAAATAAAAATTGCAGCTGAACAAATGGATATTAGAGTAATAGATCACATAATTGTAACAGACAATGGATATTATTCTTTTATGGAAAATGGTGATCTTTAAAATAAATGTAGTTTAAAATCAAAATAAAAAAAAATGGCAAAAAGAAGAAAAAAAAGCACTACGAAAAGACGCCGTTCGCGTGTAGGTGCTGTTCCTAAAGGTTCTATTATGGCTAGTGTTGGCTTAATTGCTGGTGCTGTTGCTGGTCGTTTGGTAGCTAAAAAAGTATTACCAAATGTTGATGAAAAAATTAAAAATGTAGGTGTAGTTGCTGTTGGCTTCTTACTTCCTAAATTTATGAAATCTGAAATGGGCAAATCTATTGGAAACGGAATGATTGCAGCAGGTGGTCTAGGTCTAGTTGGATCTTTCTTACCAGCAATATCTGGAGTTGATGATATGATTGAATTTCCAGTTCAAGTTTCTGGCATTGATGATGGTTTATCTGTTATTGCTGGTGATGATGTAATGGCTGGTGATGATTCACTATCTGTTCTAGCTGGTATTGATGATGAATACGATTATTAATTTTTATTTCTTTTCACCTATATTTTTAAACAATAAAAAAAATTATAAATTATGGACACTTTAGGTTCAAGAATGGCTTATGATAAAGCCAAAGAAGCGATAAATAACGCTGGATTTTCAGCTGGACAAGCTGTTTTAAGTCAAGGATATTTGCGTACAGAAGTAGCTTTAAGCACAACAAAAACTTCATACCAATTTCCAATTTTAGTAAATGATAATATTAATGGAGCTTCCTTTAATACATCTAATTTATTGAATTTACAAGATGCTTTTTATGTTAGTTCTTTCGGTTTGTTTTTCTGTAATCCTACAAGCTCAACAGATACTACTTTCCAATTAGTAACATATCCAAACGTACCGTTATTTTCTTCAGGTGCTGCTACAAGTTTGTTTACTTGGTATAATTCAAGTTTACAATTAGTAGTAAATAACAGACAAATTATTCCGTCATACGATCTATACAGACATTATTCAGTACCACAAACACAAACAGCTACTGCTGTTGGTTATTCAACAAGTACAAATAATACAAAAGATCAACAAGATGGCGGTACTTCTGGTTTTTATCCAATCGAACCAGGATGGGTTTTAGTAGGATCAAAAAACAATACTTTAACTGTTAATTTGCCACAAGCTATGGGAACAGTTGAAGCTGATTCTAGAGCAGTAATTATTTTTAGAGGTCATTTGGCACAAAATGTTACTCCAGTACGTTAATTGTTAGAAAGATAGTAAAGCAATGGCTGTGGCTCGGTAAATCCAGACAGCCACCCTTCGGGGATTTTTATTTTACAATTTAAAAATATTTAAGATGGCTTTTAAGTCGCAAAAATACGAGTTGATAGAATTGGTTGTTCCTGGTTTAGTTGCTCCAGGTCAAACTCAAACAAGATGGAATTTCCCAGATCTTCCAAAATTACGTTATACAGCTTTACAAGCTATTTCTTTATTTACTCCAGAAACTTGTACATTTTCACCATTGAATAATCCATTATTGCCAAAAGCAGTATTACAAAAAAGTTATTTGGTTTTGTATGCTAATGATAGAACAGATCTTTTTAGAATACCATTACTAGAAATGAATCGTATGCAATCTTTGGCTGGTGGTGTTACAGATCCTTTTTCACGCGGTTTATTCGAGTTTAATAATCAAAAAGTAACTTGGGAAAAATCTTATATTGAGATAGCTTCAGCTCCAGCTAATACAGCTAATCAATCATTTTTATTAGGGGTTTATTACGCATAAAATATTATGAGATTTAGTATAGAAAAAAACAGCGTTACTGGTGTGCTTGATTGGTATGAAATACAAAATATTTCAAACTGGGTAATTTATAGTCATAAGCCAGAAAATGTAAAATATATTGGTTCAGAAGATCCGCAAGAATCTTTAGAAAAATTAAGCTATGCTTTAAACGATATAAAAACAAGTCCAGCTGCTGAAAATACATATATACTCCGCTGCGATCCAAAAAATCCTAAAATAAAAGAAAAACCGATTTTAGCTTTTTGTTTAAATACAAATGTTTCAAGTAGTAATATAATTGCTGGGTTTAATCCTGGTTATGCTACAAAAAACGATATTGAAGAAATTAAACGAATGATTGAAGCTAAAGATATTGAAGAAGAAATAGACGAACTAGAACCAGAACCACAAAAAAACTTTTTGGCTGGTTTGTTAGAAAACGAACAAGTACAAACTATGGTAGTAAGTGCTATAACTGGTTTAATTGGATCGTTTATTGTAAAAAAACCAATGGTAACAAGTTTAGCTGGTGTAGATGATCTTGATACTATTTTACAAACTTTATTTTCAAAAGGTGTTAAGCTTGAACATTTAAGAAAGTTAGCTGAAATGCCAGAAGAAAAATTATCTATGTTAATTCAAATGTTGTAAGATGGCAAAACAAGATGATAGTAAATTATTATTGTATGGTGGCGGTTTATTAATTGTTTACTTTGGAATTTTGCGTCCTTTACTTGAAAAATTAGGAATAGCAAGAAGCCAGGCGGAACAGCAAGTAATTAATCAGCAAAATTTACCAAATAGTAAAAATCCATTTTCACCAGTTTATTGGAAAAATGTTTCTGGTGCAAAATTAATTACTAGAAATGTTACTAATGGATTAGCAAAAAGAATTTATGATTCAATGGGTTTTTTTTCAGATGATGAACCACAAGTATTTTCTGTTTTTTCTCAATTAAAATATAAAACGCAAGTAAGTTGGTTAGCTGATATTTTTCAACAAAATTATAAAATGGATCTTCTTGATTTTTTAAAACGTGGTAAAGGACAGTTACCACAAGCTGGATTGAATAGCGATGAATTACAGCAAATATTAAATATTGTAAACGCATTACCAATAAAATAAAATGAAAAAAAATAATTTACTTCCGATATTACTTGTAGCTGGTGCTGGTGTTGCAGCTTATATGTATTTTAAAAATAAAAAAGCTTCAAAAGAAATAGCTGATGGTGTAGATGTAGAACCAATAGAAAGCAAAACAACAAGCGAAGATCAAAGCACAACAACAAGCGAAGAACCAGGTGAATCAAAAGGAGTTAGATTAATTAAGTCGGCTTCATCTATTATTAAAAAAGGAAAGCAATTAATTAGAGGAAGAAAAAAAAGAAAATCATTTGTAATTATTCAACCAACAGAAAGTAGTAGTACACCATTTGCGGAAACAGCAACAACAAGAAAAAATAAAAGATTAGCAAAAAGAACAGAAAGAAGAACAGCTAGAACAACAAAAAGAACAACAAGAAAAGAAACAAGAACAGCTAGAAGATCAGCTAGAAAAAATAAAAAAGTTTTAACTGGATTTGAATTTTAATTATTTCTTTTCACCTATAATAAATAAAAAATGAAAGACGATAACACAATATTAATATTATTAGCTGGAGTTGCTGTTTGGTATTTTTGGAAACAAAAAAATAAACCAGTAAATAAAGTTGAAGCTGCTGGTTTATTTGCAAGACAAGCTGTACAAAATAGCAATGTATTTATTCCAGATGATTCATTTGCAAAACAATATAAAAACGATCAAGCAAAATGTGTATAGATAAAGGTTGTAGAAAATACGTTACGGAAACAAAAATATATAGCACATCTGGTCAAACAGATTCGCAATGTAATTCTATTTTGTTTATTAATACTGGATCTAATAATGTTACCATTGATGGTTTGACGTTGCAGCCAAATCAAAGCTGGAGTATAGAAGGAAACAAAGAAGAAATTAATATTCATACTTATCCATTTTCTTTTTCTAGTGCTACTGGTTCTAATTTAACAATAATATTTAAAAGGTACGTAGGATAATGTTTGATGTAGATTTTCACATATTAAATCAAAAAGCTACTCCAGCTATTTATGCTGATACTTTAGCCAATCGTCCAAACTTTGGCTTTGCTGGTAGAATTTTTATAAATACAGCTTCACCTTATGGGGTTTATCGTGATACTGGTTCGGCGTGGGTACAAATTGCTAGTAATGGTGGTGGTGGTGGTTCTACTGGTGTTAATGGTTTGAATGGTACTACTAATATTGGTTTAGGTGGTACATTAACTGGATTTACTCAAATTAGTGGTGGTACTAATGATTTAAGATTAAATAATTACAATACTTTAACAATAGAACAAACTAATAATATTGATATAAAATCTTTTTTTAGTTCTTCTGTTATTTATGGTAGATTAAATATTACAACATCAAATACAAATTTATTTTTTGGTGATTCTACTACAAATACATTAATTAATTTAACATCAGCTAGAATAAAAACTCAATATGGTAATGGTGAAGTTGGTTTAGATTTAAATTTTAGTAATGGAAAATATGTTTTAGGTGATTATGGTAATGATGCAAAATATAATTCTTTTGTAGTTGATGATCTTAATGATAGATTTTATTTTACTACATCATATAATCAAGCAAATACTGATCAAGATTTATTTTATGTTTCTAATAATCCTAGTGCAAGATTTGTTAAATTAGGCGATTTTAATTCTTATACTAATGATACATATTTAATAATAGATGATACAGCAAATACATTAATAACTTCTGGTATAAATGGTATAGCTGGTTTAAATTTTGATTTTTCAAATGAATTATATGAATTAGGCGCAAATAATGCTAAAGTTATTTGTGATAATAGTAATGATGAAATTGATATTACTGCTTTAAATATTGTACTTTCAACAACACCGGCTATTTTAACAGCAACTATTACAAATACAGCAACAGCTTCAATTCCAAGTAATTATTTATCAATACAAATAAATGGAAATAATTATAAAATTTTATTACTTAATCCATAATATAAAACAATGACAAACGAGCAACAAGCAATTAAAATTATTAAACAGTTAATTGATCAAGCTATTGAAGCTGGAGTTTTGAAAAACATTGAAACAGCTAATTTAGTTTATCAATCATTTCAAATATTAAACGATAGTGTTAATGGATCAAGTGTTGATAACGCAAGTAATTAGTTTTTTAATTAGCGTTGGTTTTATTTGGGGATCGTTTAATAATCGTATTAAACAGCTAGAAAATAAAAATAAAGAAGATAGCGACATTAAAGAAAGATTAACCAGGATTGAAGAACAAACAAAAATTTTATTAGATCATTTTATAAAAAAATAATTATGAAAAAAGTATTAAAAAATATAAAAACTACAATATTCGGTGCATTTGCTGGATTGCCTATTTTAATACAAGGTATTACCAGTAAAAATATTATGGAAATTATAACTGGTGCTTCAATTTTTTTAACTGGTTTATTTGCTGCTGATGCAACTGATGCAAAAGAAAGTAATTAATTATATTGTAATTGCTTCAATAATTTTACTATTAATGAATCCAACAAAAAGTATTGCTGAAGATTTAATAAAAAATTTTGAAGGAAAAAAATTAAAAGCTTACAAAGATAGTGTGGGCATTTGGACTATTGGATTTGGTTCAATATATAATATTGATGAAAACAGACCAGTAAAAAAAGGTGATGTAATAAGCGAAGAAACAGCGTTAAGATGGTTAAGATATGAAATTGCACAAAAGCAAGTTGATATAAAAAAACTTATCAAAATGCCATTAAATCAAAATCAAATTGATTCCATTACTTCACTAGTTTTTAATATCGGAACAAAAGCTTTTAAAAATTCTACTTTGTTAAAATTAATTAATGCTGGAACAGATAAAAAAATAATTGCTGATCAATTTTTAAGATGGAACAAAGGAACTATTGATGGTAAATTACAAGTTATACCAGGATTAACAAATAGAAGAATTTTAGAAAAAAATTTATTTTTAAAATAATTTTTTTTTTAAAAAGATTTACTATATTTGAAATGACAATTAAAAAATATAGATATGCAACAATTAAACATCTTCAACGATCTATCCTATGTATTTGCTCAAATACACAAAAAGGAAGAACAAATTATTCAGCTAAAAAACTTATTGCACACAACAAAGAAAAGCAATAAATTCGCTATTTCTATTGATGGTATATGTATTAAAAATGAAACAATACCATATAATTTAAAAATGGAAATACAATTAATTTTACAAGATTCTATAACATTATTGGAACGCGAGATCCAATGTTTAAAAATCCAGTTTTAATATGGAAGATATGATTTTTACAATTTTTATTTATTTTGCTTCAATAGGATTATTTCTATTTATAACTCTTTTATTATTTTTATCAACTTTAAAACAAGACAAAAAAAATGCAACAAAACGAAAACAAGAACGCTCCAGCGTTCCCCCCCCAAGTAGCTCAAGACAATTTCGGACGTTTGGTAGTCGCCGTTCCAGGAATGACAAAACGGGAATTTTTTAGTATTCTAATGCTGCCAAAAGCAATAGATATTTTATTGCAGCGTCCTATTATGAAAAATGGTAGTAAATTAAACGCTAGTGAAGCTGCAATTTATTGGGCTGATGAATTATTAAACGAATTAGAAAAACCAAACGAAAATGAAACAGCTGCAACAATTATTAAGTAATGAAAAAATCCAGCTTTTATTATTTACTATACTAGCTTTAATAATAGGTGGATATTTACAAAACAATTAAAAACATAAACCAGATTAAAATCTGGTTTTTTTTTGACAATGGAACAACAACAACAAATAAATTTTACTGATTTGTTGCATAAACGCAAATATGATCGGAATAAAAAAACTTACGCTTCACATATTGCCTTTACTATCCAACAAAAAAACATAGCTACTTTAGGAAGTTATTGTGTTTTGACTGGTTTACCAAAAACTGGTAAATCTACTTTTTTAAGTGCTTTAATTGGATCAGCTTATTTGCCTTCACATCAAGAAATTTTTACTTTAAAATTACATCTAACGTCAAGACGTAAACGAATTTGTTATTTTGATACAGAATCAGCTGAACACGATTTTTATCAACAAATTAACCGTATAAAAAATTTTAGTTTAACTAGTGAGCTGCCAGAGTTTATAGATGCTTTTTGTACTAGAGAAGATGAACCAGGCATAATAAAAAATTTAATCATTGAATATTTAAATAATAATCCAGATTGCTGTATTTTAATTATTGATGGCTTTCTTGATCTTTGTTTTAATTACAATGATGAAGTAGAAACTAGAATTTTAACAAACTGGTTTAAAAAAATTACAAAAGAGTATAACATAATGTTGTTAGGTGTTTTGCATACTGGTAAAGGACATAATCAAGATACTTTAGGGCATTTAGGATCTAATACAGATCGTTGGGCAAATAGTACTTTAATAGTTGAAAAGGACAAAAACAAAAATCAACATATTTTAAAACCAAAGTTTTTAAGATCAGCACCAGATTTTGATCCTATTGCAATAGAGTATTTTAATAATGCTTGGACACAAGTGCCATATTACGCAACAGATGAACCAATAAAACCAAAAACAAAAAAATAAAAAAGCCACAAATAAAAATTCGTGGCTTTGACAATGGGAAATGCAACAACAAATCCTATTTCTTTTCAAAACAAAAATATAAAAAAAAATGGAAAAAAAATTATTATCAGCAACAATATTTTATGCACCTGGAACGTTACGTCCTAGAAAATACAGAAACATATCAAGACAAGATAATTTTGTTATGTTTGCAAAAAAATCAAATGGAATTTATATTAATTTCTATGATCAAAAAACTAAAGTTTATTTATACAGAATTTATTTAAGTTAGTTTTTATAGGGTTAGGAGGCTTATATTTACCGGCGGCTGTTTTTACAGCTGCTTTTTTTTTGCCTAAAATGTACCTTAATTTTTATTATAGGTGAAAAGAAATAGTATAATGTGAATAAAAATTTTATTAAATACCTATATTTTAATAAAAAAACGTGTATCTTCGTTTGGGCGTGGTCGCAAACACACGCACAAACGAAAACACTATTTTAAAAAAAAAGTTATTTTTTGTGCGTTGTATTGGTTTATTTGTTACCTTGCTTTGAGTTTTAATCCGTACCAATTCTAAAATGAAAAAGAATTTAATTTATATTGCTGCTGGTGCAGTTTTAATTTATTTTTTATTAAGAAAATCTAGTTTTGCAAAAAATTTGATTTTTTCCTTCAATAATATTAAGCTAGTAGGAAAATTATTACAGCCAGAATTAATTATAACTTTATCAGTACAGAATCCAACAAGACAAGCGGCAACAATTACAGCTATATCTGGTACTTTATATTTGGATGATAAAGCAATAAGTAATATTTCAAATTTTAATCAGCAAATTATTCAACCACAAATGGAATCTTTAATTTCATTTAGTGCTAAACCTGGTATTATTGGTATAGCAAATGTTTTGAAAGAAATATTTACTGGTACTAAAAAAAATCAATATAGTTTCAAATTTATAGGAACAGCGAATGTAAATGGTGTATTGTTGCCTATTGATCAAGAATTTATTTTATGATAAGTAGAGGGTTTTTGTTACATCAAATTTCTGGATTTGAAAACAAAAAAAATATTATTGTTGAAGATCAAAGTACTGGTGATATTATAAAAGCAATTTTAGATACTCATCCAAAGTACAAACAAGATTATAATAAAATTGCACCTTATTTTAAAGGTACAAACGAAATAAAAAGTTGTGAAAAGATTTGGAATTTTTTAAAGAAAAATATTCGTTATGTTGTTGAAAGTGAAAAAAATCAATTTGTGCGCAGTCCAGGCGCAATATTGAAACAAGGTGTAAGT
>Ga0114973_10004099_pt1 | contig 10170 bp, 9 predicted proteins | sample M_140807_MF_Meta_FD_87025 | JGI IMG/M metagenome (GOLD analysis project Ga0114973, IMG submission 87025) | Freshwater microbial communities from Lake Montjoie, Canada to study carbon cycling - M_140807_MF_MetaG | ecosystem: Environmental > Aquatic > Freshwater > Lake | place: Lake Montjoie... | reverse complement strand
GCCGCATTTTTGTAGTGCGCAGGAAGCGCAACAGGCGCAGTCGCCGCAGCAGCAACAGCATCACTAGCAGGCCGCATATCTTTACCAGAACAATACACGGTTACTTGGTGCTTGCCCGCTAACCCCTCTGCTATATAACTAGCTAGGGTTTCAAAACCGCCGTATTTATTGGGCAGCCCTTGTATTCCTACTACCGCTAGTTTCATGCGCCGTGTTTAATGTTTGCGAACCAACTGATGTTATAAAAATACCTGTTAATAGCCAGGTGAGGTATAAGATGTATGAGTATGAATCAAAATTAGAAGTCATTAACGGAAAAATAAAACTAAGCTTGAGTACAAATAAAGCCAGCGCCATTTTTTTAGTATTGCCCTCATATAATTTATAGGCTCTATAACAAGCACTCACCACCACCACGTAAATTCCAAGGTATAATAATAGCGATATGATTCCTGTTTGTACACCCACAATAATAAACTGGTTTTCTCCACCTACATTTTCTTGTACCGCTGCTGCCACCCTACCCGACTCTCCTAAACCAAGGCCCAGTGGGCTTGTAACAATAGATTGTATGCCTTCTAGCCATTCTAATACATGCCCAATACTAGACGTATCTGATAACTGAACGGTACTAATAATATACTCGTAAACGTTTCGGTCATTTAAAACATAAAACAAATACACTATGCCAATACCTACCAACGCGTATATAAAATATAAAATTTCTTTTTTGCGGGTAATTAATGCATACGCATAGAGCAAAATAAAATAACCAGCAAGCGATGAGCGCGATAATGCGGTTAACAAAGCAAAAAATGTTAAACCAGCAATGATCCACCCTGTTTTTGTTATTTCTAATTTATTATTGGATGTTGTGTATACCGCTAACCACAAAGACGTTGCAACCAGGGTGCTACCCGCAAGCTCTAGTGGGTTAGCAAAAAAACTGGCAAATCTTTTAAGGCCATCATTAATTTCAAAACTCCAGCTAAGGCCGTAATGCCCGCCTACGTCTAGGCCGTAATAATCTTGGTTAAAAAATGCATAGCCAATATGTGTTTGAAAATGCGTGTAGGTAACTACCTCAAATACCAATAAACATGCGGCAAAAAACGCTAGTACGCCCACTGCATACAATATTTTTTGTAAGCTAAAATTAGAAGTGTCTAATAATCTTCCTACAAAATAAATGATGGTAAAAAAAGATAAACTTTTAAGCGCCACTAATTTTTGCAGCAGGTCATACTTACCAATGGGTAGTAATACATACAACGCCGTGTAGGCTAAAAAAGCCAGTATCCAATAATCTAAGCGGTGGGGGATTAATTTTTTACGGTAGTTCCAAATGGCTACAATAAGCGCTACAACAATTAATAATTCTTTGCAGGATTGTAAAACCGGAATCCAAGATTTTAATTTGTAACCGTAAACAATAGATAATGCGGTGTTGTAAATAGGCAGGCCCGCAATTACATAAATAAAAATAGCGTTGGTTTTTTTTTGCCATAAACCACGCAAGGAAAGAAAAAAACTAAGTAGGTATGCAAAAGGAAAAATTAGTAGCATGTTGCCCTATTTATTTCCAAAATTTATAAAGGCCACGTTCTAATTCGTATTTAGGCCACACAAACTGGTTGCGCTTAGGTTGCTGCTGTGCCCACTCCCACATAGCTTTGAGGCCTTCTTGTAAAGTGATGGTATCTTGGTAGCCTAGTATCTCTTCCGATTTTTGATGTGTCGAATATGCAGCGTGCACTTCGTGGCGCATTTCTAAAAATTCTATTTGAGCCCCGCCTACAATTTCTTGTAAAATGGTGGCTGCTTCTAGTATGGAGTATTCTTTTTTACTACCTAAATTAATGATCTGCTTAGAAGCTGCTGGCGCTACTGCTGCATTCCATAAAGGAAGTAAACAATCGTCGATACAGCTAAAAGCTCTTTTTTGAGAACCATCGCCATAAATAGTAATGGGCTGGTTGTTTAATTTTTGATAGAGCCAAATACCCAATACATTGCGGTAGCGGTCCCAAATATTTTGGTTGGTACCATACACGTTGTGTGGTCTAATAATGCACCAATCTAGTCCGTGCTGCTCACCTGCCACTTGTACATCCATTTCACAAGCATATTTTGCAATGCCATATGGATCGATGGGTTTAGGTAAATCGTTTTCGTTAAAAGGAGGTTCACCAGCGCCATACACTGCCATACTTGAGGTAAATACAATGCGCTTTACCTGGTGGGTAATACATGCATTTACCACGTTAGCGGTGGCCACAATATTATTTGTGTAATTGTATTTTCTAATAAATGGACTGAGGCCTTCGGCGGCATAAGCGGCAAAGTGGTATACAAATTCTACTTCGTGAGAAGAAAAAATGCGGTTTAAATCATCTACTGCTAAATCTGCTTTGTAAAATATAACGCGGGTGTCTATGTGGTCTTCGTAACCACCACTTAAATTGTCTATTCCAATAACCTGGTAACTTGGTTTGTTTTCAAGTATCCATTTGGCTACCCTAGACCCTAATAAACCTGCTACCCCTGTTATAACTATTGCCTTCATTTATGCACTGCTTTGTTTGGAAAACCCGTGGAGGATACCTTTTAGCATCATGGCTAGTTTGGTCCATCTCCATCTGGCCACAAAATAAAGCATTATCGCCAAACTGTAGGCAATTAGGGTGATAAAAGTGGTAGGCCACTGGTACCATTTGGTATAGGCCCGCAGTACCCAAATATGGTTTCTGAAGTTAAGGTAGTGGACGTAGGGGTTGGCATAGCCCTCTTTACCCTTTACTTTGGCCTTATTGGCCATGCCAGCAATGTGGTAGATTACCGAATTGGGGTGAAACATAAGCTTGTAGCCCGCCGCCCGAATTCTAAAGGAAAAGTCTACGTCTTCGTAATAAATAAAAAAATGGTCGTTTAATGCCCCTATTTGCTTAACAATACTGGTTCGTACCAAGAGGGCGCAGCCAGTAATCCAGTCTACCTGGGCAAACTTATTTTGTGCAGGACCGGCGGTTCGCATATAGTTTTTAGAATAGGTCCAGCCCAGCCAGCTTAGAAAGTAAGATCCGCCATTCCATACTTTTTGTCTGTTGCTGTTAAAAAATATTTTGGGTTGAATGGCACCAACTTTGGGGTTGGCTTCTAAATAAGTAACCAGCAGGTCTAAAAAGTTGGGCTCTACAAAAACGTCGTTATTAAGCATGAGGCTGTAGGCATAATCATGCTCTATGGCGTAGGCAAAACCACGGTTGTTACCTCCTGCAAAGCCTTCGTTTGTGGCGTTGGGGAGGTAAATAATATGGTTGAATTTATTTTGAAGCGCCGTACCCGAACCATCGGTAGAGCCATTGTCTACCACTAGTATGTCAAAATTAGCAGGCCTTACTGCACTTAAAGATTCGATACAGTTAGCTGTATGCTCGTAACTATTCCAGTTTAATAAAATGATGGCTACTTTTTTTTCCAATTGATTTTATTTTAACTGTTTAGATCTTATAAAATAAGTGTAAATGCACAAGCAAATGGTTTCTATAAAAAACGGATACCAACCTACTAATGCTGTATTACCCGTAAAAATAATACAAACAGATAATAATGCTGTGGCCACCAAAATTAATACCGAAATATAAAAAAGCGCTGCATATTTATTTTGCAAAAGTAGTGTTAATACATTGTTGGCGTTTAAGGCAATTACTAGTGGCACGAGCGCAAAGAGGCGCATAAAATAAATGGTATTAAGGGCTTGATCGCTATTTAAATTCTGGCCCGTTAAAAGCCAAACTATTTGTGGCGCCGCTACTAAAATAACTATACCCACTATACCAAATACTACACTATAGCCTTTGTTTACTTGTGCTTTAAAACGATTCCAATCCGTTACATTTTGATTGTACAATATGGCGGCCCTAGGGTATAGTGCATTGGAAAATGAAGATACCAATTGCCTAACAGCTCCTACTAATTTATCTACTAAGCCATAGGCCCCCAGTGTTTGTGCCGAAACAAAACCAGCCAGTGAAAATAAAAAGATAGACTGCTGTAGTGCAACCGCTACACCATTAAACATGATGTAAAAGTTTTGTTTGGCTAATTCTAGCAAACTATTATTACTTGGTTTTGTAAAAACTAATTTTTGGTTTTTAGTAATTACGATAGTTAAAACGATGTAATATAAAAGTACCGGCAGGGCCATTATTAAAGTAATGGAGGCTGAAATATTTGTATTGAGCGGCATAAAAAACAGCGCTACTAAACTTACCAGTTTTACTAGCAAATTACCCCAACTTATAAAGGCAATTTTTTGTACGCCAATTAAAAAATATAAGGGATTAAAAACTTCTGCTAATATAAGCGGCAGGGTACTTAGCCAGAGCCATAATCCTATAGACGGATACAAACACCACATGAGTAGTACCGCCGGAATGGTTAGTAAAAAAGCGTAGGATCTAAAAAATAAAACTTTGTAAAAAAGCGCCGATAAAAATGGGAGATTGTTTTTTGCAGTAGCCACTTCTTTGATGGCTGTTTGGTGGGTACCATAATTGGTAATGCCCCCCATAAAAACCGCAAAACTAGAGGCAAGCACTGTTTGTCCAAAAACAGCAATGCCGTATTTATGGGTAATGAGTGGGATGGCTAAAAACTGGAGTACAATACCCGCGCACTGAAAAACAGACAGGTTAAAAAAATTAACCAGTACACCAAAAAATGAGTGGGAACGTAACCGCTTTATCAGCTGCATGCTTACTTGTATTTATATGCAGTAACTACTAGGTTGTCTATAGACCAACTTTTTTCACATTCGGATCCGCGTGGCTGCAAGGCATCACTAAGGTTTACCTGAAATGTGGCGTTGGTATGCGCAAAACTTTCTACCATACGGTAATATGATGTTCCACTGGTATTAGATACTTGCGAACATCTACCTGGTAAATTTATATTAAGGGCATTTGCTTTTGTGGGGTTGTTACCCGCCGGAAACCACTCGGGGTAAGCCTGTTTGTATACTGGATTGTTGGAAAAAGTAGTCATAAACTTGGGGTTGCCATCGTACCTAACCACAAATAAATCGGGTACACCTGTGGTGGTTGGTTTGTTGCCCTCCCAGTTGTCATGAATGTATAAATCGTAAGCAACTTCTAATACATTGTGCTCTGGTATGCCTTTTACGTCTATTTGAACACCCCCGTTGTTAAAAGGGCCCAGCACTTTGGAATTGTTAAACGTAAATATTTTGTTGGTGTATAAAATGCCCGTGTAATCAAATACGGTAACTGTAGATTGACCGTCCTTTTCGAAGGTGTTGTCATACACCACGTAGGTTTCAGTTAACTTTTTGGTGCAGCCTAGGCCTATAACCCCTACTAATATACTAAAAATGAAGGTTTTAACTAGTTTTTGCATAGGTGTTTGGTGTAATGCAGTGGGTTGAAGCAAAAATAGTGAATATTTGTTATCTACCCTTGAGTTAGTGCTTTTGTATAATTAAGGCAGGCACATATTTAGTAGCATAATGGCTACGTTCAAATTCTGTTAGAAACGGTGGTGGATGATCTCCAACAATAACCAATTTATTTACCTGGTACTTTTTTAGCAAATTAGCAAGGAAACTAAACTGTTGCTTGATCCTTTGATATTGACTTTCTAACTCCGACATACCAGTTTGCGTGTGAAATGGCAAATGGGTATTAATGGTAAGAATGTATAAAAAAGTTTTATTTTGCTTACTAAGCTGTTTAAAGCCATAGTCAAAAACAGCTTCATCATTTACCGAGATATAGTGGTTAGTATAGTTGGTTGGAGCTAATTGTCTAAAAAAAGAAAAGTCTTTGATGCTATTAAAACCTGCCGCTTTTCTAAAATGATATCCACTACTATAAAACCCACTAAACGACAGCAATGCGGTGGTATTGTAACCAGCCTCCTTTTTTTGCTGAGCAATACCATTTATATCAGAAAAACCATGTTGTATAATTGAATAATATGCTTCGCCAGATTTGTTGAATAGTTCTCGAGCTTCTGCTTGAGATGTGCCTCCAAAAAATAAAGAAGAATCTAAATGTACAGTATATCCATTATTAGAAAGCATTAAAATGGATTTTATTTGCTCCATTCGCTTTTGGATGTTGTTATTTAAACCCCAACTTTCTAGCATAATTAAAGCCTGTTTGCTAGAACTGTCTTTTAAAAGGTATTGATAGGTTATTGAATTTTTATTGTCAAGATTTTTGAAATTTTCAATTTTAGACACTAAAAGGTATTTTTTAAAATAAACCCTAGCATCTTTAATGTACTGCCTAATTATAGATTGAGAAATATTGGCATTAAACTTTCCATTTGGTTTAAATTGCAAAGTAGAACTTCCAAAAAGAGAGTCAAATAAAAAAATAATTGAAAAACTTGTAGCCAAAAAGATGATCCCAAATTTTTTATCTTTTTTATTTGAGGCAACACTAGCAACAACAGTTTTTTTTATGATAAAGTGAACTAAACTAAAAATAAATAAAGCAAAAGCTATAACTACAAGCCAAATTATAAAGCTAAAGTTTGAAATAAAAATAGAGCTAAACTTTTGTAAAAAATTAAACGTGTCAAAATAATAGATTTTGGAAATACTTATGAGTAGGTCAGAAAATACAAGACCTAAAAGAACGATGAATCGATAATAATAACTACCTGAAAAGCTAAATAATAGTGGAATTAATAAATACTCATAATACACTATTGGCCTACCCAGATACAATAAATTAAAGGCACCGAGTAGTAAGTTAATACCGAGGAGTATTAAGACTAAATAAAATGAACTATATAGAGGTTTATTGTTCATATATTAAAACAAAAATAGGAGTATTAAATATAATAAAAGTCTTGTATTTCTTAAGACTTCTTTAAACTAGTTGAAGGTTGTGAATACAGCAAGCCTATTAGCCCTATAGATAATGCAGATGCAATTTTAGTGCTAAGTGGAATGTTGGAAATAAATGAAGTGGGAGATACAACCTATGTAGAATGGGCAAAGCCCGATAGGATTTTTTTTGGAGGAGCTACTTTGTTTAGAACAGGTAAGGCGCAATAGCTAGTATTTACTGACGGCCAAATACTATGGAATAAAGCAAAAAAGACCGAAGGGGAAATACTAAAGGAATGTGCCATTTCAAATGGCATACTATCTGCAAAGATCTTTGTGACAAAAGATTTGGAAAAGACAGCAGATTAGGCTAAAGCAGTTAAAGAATTAATAAGCCCAAGTAAAAGAATTATACTTGTAACATCGTCCTATAATTCGTATCGAGCAAAGAGAAATAAATAAATCACAATTATTGATTTCTTACCAAATAATAAATATTTTAAAAATTGTGAAACTTCCAAATGAGATATTGTTGGAAAAATATTAAATACAATAAAAGGGAAATTACCCTTTAAACTCTTCCATCGTTACATGCCCATCAGCACTAATGCCTTTACGTTGTATCACATTAAGGAAAGTCATCCACAATATCTTTAAGTCTAAAGCAAAAGATTGTTTTTCTACATAGTCGACATCAAGCTTAAACTTTTGTTCCCAGCTAATTGCATTGCGACCATTAACTTGAGCCCATCCTGTAATTCCAGGTTTAACTTCATGGCGACGTGCTTGCTCTGGTGAGTAGAGTGATAAATATTGCATTAATAAAGGTCTTGGCCCAACTAAACTCATATCTCCTTTTAATACATTTATCAATTGAAGAAGCTCATCCAATGATGCAGCCCTCACAATACTACCAACCTTAGTAAGTCTCAATTCATCTGGCAAAGGATTACCTTCTTTGTCAAAAGCATCTCTCATTGTTTTAAACTTTACAATCTTAAACGGCTTACTATTTAGTCCTGGTCTCGGCTGAAAAAAGAAAACCTTCCCATTGTTGGCAAGGAATAACAAAATTGCAGTAAACAGTATAATTGGGGAAAGGATAATTAAAAGAAAAATGGCAATAAAAAAATCGCCAGAGGGTTTTATAAAATGTTTGAACATAAATTAGATATACTTAGAAAAAATTGTATCTAAACAATCAAAAATTCTTTCAATTTCTTCCTCACTTAAATTAGATCCGCTCGGCAAACAAAGACCGTTCTCAAATAATGTGTCTGATACGCCGTTTAAATAACTTTTTGAATAAGTAAATACCGGTTGCTGATGCATTGGTTTCCACAACGGACGTGTTTCAATATTTTCATCATCCATTGCTAGTCTAATTTCTTCACGAGTAATTCCTTTGTTTGAACTTGGATCAATTATTATACAAGTTAACCAGCGGTTAGAGTAATATCCCTGAGGCTCTTCTTGAAATTGAATATTGAATCCGATATTATTATATTTTGCAAAATAATGTTTGTATTTTGCAAAATTATTTCTTCTGGCCGCAACGCGGTCGCTTAAAACTTCTAATTGACCTCTTCCAATCCCAGCTAATACGTTAGACATTCTATAATTATAACCAATATGTGAATGCTGGTAATGAGGTGCTGCATCTCTTGCTTGAGTGGCTAAAAAACGCGCCTTTTCAATCATTTCTGCATTATCAGAAATTAATGCGCCACCACCTGAAGTAGTGATAATTTTATTCCCATTAAAACTAAGTATACCAAATTCCCCATAACTGCCACAAGGTTTGTTATTGATATTAGACCCTAAAGCTTCTGCTGCATCTTCAATAACAGGAACATTGAATTCTTTTGCAACTGAAATTATTTCATCCATTTTAGCTGGCATTCCATATAAATGTACTGGAATAATTGCTTTAGGTAACTTCCCTTGTTCCTTTGCTTCCAAAAGTGCCGTTTTCAATAATTGCGGGTCCATATTCCACGTTTCAGACTCTGAGTCTATAAATACTGGTGTAGCACCCTGATATGCAATTGGGTTAGCTGATGCCGAAAAGGTAATTGATTGACAAAATACAGTGTCACCTGACTTAACACCTAATAAAATTAAAGCTAAATGTATTGCAGAAGTTCCTGATGATAACGCAGCTGCATGTTTTGTTTTCGTTAGTCTTTGTAAACCATGTTCAAAAGCATTTACATGAGGCCCAAGAGGAGCTATCCAATTGGTTATGAATGCTTCATTAATATAGCTAATTTCATTTTGACCTATATGGGGTGAAGAAAGCCAAATTTTAGTTTTCATTTCTAAGTATTATTTCTTGAAAAGAATTTATAAAGAATTGAGGCAAAAAATCCTTGGGTAGATCGAAATTCTGAACGTGAACATTCTGCCCTCTATCCAAAACACAAATGGAAATCCATCCCAACTTATTTGGTGTAATAAAATCTTTTTTGGGATTGTCGGCTATATAAATATAGTTTTCTGGATATTTATTATTCATTACTAAGTTAAAGTTATATTCAGATGGTTTTTCAGAATTCACTTCCTCCGAAATAACTATACTTTTAAAGTAAGACTCTATTCCTAATGCTTTTAATTTATTCCTTTGTGTTATTGATCTACCATCAGTTATTAGAGACATCTCACATCCATGAGAAATCAGCATGTCTAAAAAAACTTTAGAATCCTTATATAATTCGATTGAAGGAAGATGGTATCGATAAATATCTAATACCATTTGAATAGTTATTTCTTTATTTGTAACGTTAATGATTTGATCAATCCAATTTTTTTTATTATTTAAAATTGAATCAAGTGAAATATGTTTAATTTCAAAGTAATTATAAACATATTCTATACCTGATTTTTCAAAATCTCGTTCTGAATATAAAGTATCATCTAAATCAAAAACAAATATTTTACTAGTAGGTAAAATCATCTTGATCTAAAATTACTTCAGAATCAAATCTTAACATCACCCGATTCTCTATCCAATTATCATTAAAATCAATCGTTTCATTCATGATATATTCTTGAATTATATATCCCGGATAATTAGCTCCAGAAGCATATGATAAAGGGAATCCTCCACCAAAACGTGGATTTATTTCAATCCCAATTATCTCGCCAGTCACTTTTCCTATAAAAACCTGAATAGTTAAACAACCATTTGCTCCTTTTATAAAATTTAACCTATTCTTAAGTATTTCATAAAAATCAAGCTTCTCCGTTCTTCCTTTACTTATTTCTCCTCCACGAACCTCAATTCTACGCCTAGGAACAAGGCATTT
>Ga0114973_10004098_pt1 | contig 10172 bp, 7 predicted proteins | sample M_140807_MF_Meta_FD_87025 | JGI IMG/M metagenome (GOLD analysis project Ga0114973, IMG submission 87025) | Freshwater microbial communities from Lake Montjoie, Canada to study carbon cycling - M_140807_MF_MetaG | ecosystem: Environmental > Aquatic > Freshwater > Lake | place: Lake Montjoie... | reverse complement strand
TCCCAACCGTAGTACCGGTCGGTTGTGTCAATTCTTTATCTAAAAATAACGTAATATCATAAGTTTCTAAAATAGATTCAGCACCGTTTTTACCAGTAAGAACCGTTTGCGTAAAATAATATTCTTTATCAACGCTATAATAAAAAATTAAATCTGGAGCGCTATTTATTTGCTTTGTATTATAATCTATAAGCTCTGTTGAGATAGTTGTGGATTGATTAATAAGATTTGCGTCATTTTGTGCTATTTCATTCGCAAAATTTTGCGCTAAATTAGTTGCTTTTTTTAACGCTTTTTTATAAGAAACCGATGAAGATGCTGTCGCGGATGCCGATGCGGTAACAACTGCCCCGGGTTTTGTGGTAGCAGCGCCTATAGCCGAAGCCGAAGCTTTGTAAGTGTGCATTATAATATAAATACATATAATTTTTAATTTAAAGAAGTATTTTTGCCGACAAATAAGCATTTATATTATTTTGGTTTAGTATAATTTATGCTATTTTTATCAAAGCACATAGTATAATATAAAACAATTTAAAAATAAATTGAAATATAAAATAACCGAAATTATGATGTCAATAACTAACTCGCAAATCATTCAAATTAATAAAATGAATCCTTCAACCAAAGTAGCCTCTTTTCAAGAACAAGTTCAAGAACAAGAACAAGTTCAAGAACAAAGACCATTCGATATTGAAAATGATAAATATATAGAAACGCCTTATACTTTAATTGAAAGCTATTTCAAAGGTCAGCATTTGGAGAGATTAGTAAGACATCAGTTAGAATCTTATAATAATTTTGTAAGTTATCAATTGGTTAAAACCATTGAAATGTTTAATCCTGTTCGTATCGCTTCTGAGCAAGATTTTGACCCAGTTAATAAAAAACATTCATTAGAAATATTTGTCACATTTGAAAATTTCCGCATTTACAGACCACAGATTCATGAAAATAATGGAGCAATTAAGTTAATGTTCCCACAAGAGGCGCGGTTAAGAAATTTTACTTATGCTTCCGCAATGACAGTTGATATAAATCTTAAATACATTATTAGAAATGGTAAAGAATTGGAAAATGTTCAAACGCTATATAAAACACTCTCCAATATTCACATTGGTAAATTACCTATTATGTTGAAATCGAATATTTGTGTATTAAATCAATACAAACATTTTGACCATAATCAAACCGGCGAATGTAAATTTGATGCTGGTGGGTACTTTATAATTAATGGTTCTGAAAAAACAGTATTAGGTCAGGAACGCGCGGCAGAAAACAGGGTGTACTGTTTTAATGTCGCTAAAAATAATCCAAAATACTCCTGGTCCGCAGAGGTAAAATCCGTTCCAGATTATAAGTGTATATCTCCTAAACAAATTAATATGATGATTCATTCGAAAAATAATGGGTTTGGTCATGCCATTTGTATTCAATTGCCTAGAGTAAAACAGCCGATTCCTTTGTTTATACTATTCAGAGCGTTAGGTGTATTAACTGATAAACACATCTGTGAAATAATATTACTAAATATCGATGATGATAAAAATACTAAAATGTTGGAAGCATTACAAGCGTCTATTATTGATTCTAACAAGTGCTTAAGCCAAGAAGATAGTGTTCGATATATTACTAGTTTTGTTATGTATACACCGATGAATATGGATAAAGAAACAGGTGCTAAAAAAAAAGTAGAGTTTACTATGGATATTCTGTCCAACGATTTGTTTCCACATTGTCAAACACCACAGCAAAAGATTTATTTCTTAGGATATATGGCTAAACGGTTGTTACTCGCGTCATTTGAAATTGTTAAGCAAGATGACCGTGATTCATATGTGAATAAGCGTGTTGATTTAACCGGTAGTTTGTTAAATAATTTGTTTCGCAATTACTTTAATAAACTTGTAAAAGATATGGAAAAACAAATTATTCGGGAAGTCAATACGGGGTCCTGGAAATCTACGGATGATTATTTAAATATTGTGAATCTGACAAATGTTTATAAAATAATAAAATCAAATACCATTGAAAACGGGATAAAACGCGCTTTGTCTACTGGTGATTTTGGTATCAAGCATACGAATTCAAACAAAGTTGGTGTCGCACAGGTATTAAACAGATTGACGTATGTATCTAGTTTAAGTCATGCACGTAGAATTTCTACACCTACAGACAAAAGTGGTAAATTAATTCCTCCGCGTAAGCTACATAATACGTCATGGGGATTTTTATGTTTAACAGGCGATACTGATGTATTATTGTCGAATCGATTAGATACAAAGAAAATTAAGGATATTAATGATGGCGATTGGGTAAATACTGTCAATCGTGAAACATTGCTCGACGAACCATCAGATATGTTTCAATTCTTTGCCAGAATGCCAGATAAGTTATTTGAAATCACAACTATTAGCGGTCGTAAAATAAAAGCAACAGCAGAACATCCGTTTTTAACTAAAACCGTAAATGGAAAATATGAAATGAAAAAAGTAGAAGATTTAATAATGTCAGATAAGATTATTATTCGTCACACTATTTCGCCTATTAATGACGAAACTGAAACGACCGTTATCATAAAAGATACAGACGTATTAGATTATTATCGCATGGAATTGTTAGAATTAAATTTATTAAATAAGCCTATTTCTAATAATAAATTAAAAATAATCGCAAGATTAATTGGTTCACTAAATACAGACGGCCATTTAGGTGCTAGAACAGAAAATTCAGGTGACAAATTATATTACAACGCAGCATTTTATCTCGGTGAAGAATATGATGTATACCAATTAGCTGATGACGTAAAGTCTTTGGGGTTTGACAATGTTTCTATAAGAAGAAATATATCTAAATTTGAAGATAAAACAAATGGAAGAACATGTGTATCAACTACATGGAGAGTTGAAAAAAATGGCGCGTTCGCGTATTTCATGTATTTGATGGGTGGATTTGTTGGTAAAAAAACAAATATAGCACGAAATATACCTAGTTGGTTATTAAACGCAAGTTTATCTATAAAAAGGGAGTTTTTATCAGCGTTTCAAGGAGGAGATGGGTCAAGAATGTCCTATCAGAAAAACGATAAAACATTCAAACCAAATTTAGGTATTACATTTCAAACCACACACAACGATTATTTGAATGACACAATTGAATACATGACGCAAATTATAACCATGTTTAAAGAATTAGGTATTTCTTCTCGATTAAAAACAAATAGTTTTGATGAAACCAAGACAAAAGTGTGTATTGTTTTTGAAAAGAGTACTGAAAATTTAGTTCATTATTCAGAGGTAATTCACTATGCGTATTGTGAAGAAAAACGTAGAACTTCTGCGCCAATTATCGAGCATCTAAAAATAAGACAATTTAATAAATTAGAACGAGATTCAAATTATCAATATATTATAGATAATCATAAAACCGAAACAATTGAAAAATTAATAGAAAAAACAAAATTGCCTATACATCAAATAAAAAAAGTGATATCTAAAAATAAACATGGGAAACTTCAGTCAGCAAGAATGACGACTGATGTCATATATGATGAATTTATTAGAGAAAACATCTGTGATAATGGTTGTATAAGTGTTCCTTTATTATCCATTAGAGAAATACCACCTGAAATGGTTTATGATTTTACGACTCGCAGTGAAAATCACTCTTTCGTTGCGTCTTCGTTTGTTTCTTCGAATTGCCCAGCGGAATCTCCCGAAGGCCAGTCTGTTGGTCTTGTAAAAAATCTGAGTTACATGACACATATTACCATTTATTCTAATTCACTATCGCTTTATGAATACATCAATCCGCATATTACATCGATCGATATAGAAACATTATTACCAAAGGATTTATATGAAAAAACAAAAGTATTTATAAATGGCGTTTGGGTTGGAATTACAGACAACTCAGAAGAATTATTTCTATCTTTAAAGCAGAAAAAACAACAAGGCATTATTAATATTTATACGTCTATCGTGTTTGATTACAAAATGAACGAAATTCGTGTATGTAATGATAGCGGAAGATTAACTCGCCCACTACTGCGAGTGAAAAATAAAAATATATTAATTACTGACGATATTATTGAAAAATTAGGCAATTCTGAATTGAATTGGGATAACTTATTAACAAATAATAAAAATAATGAGGCAGTTATAGAATATATCGACCCGGAAGAGCAAAGCTGGTCTATGATTGCTACTAAACCGGTGGATATTATAGCGAAAGCAGCCCAAGTATACAAATATACTCATTGTGAAATTCATCCTAGTACTATTTTGGGTGTATTAGCGTCATGTATTCCTTTTCCTGAACACAATCAATCACCTAGAAATACATATCAGTGTGCGCAAAGTAAACAGGCTATGGGTGTATATGTTACTAATTATGATAATCGTATGGATAAAACCGCCTATATATTAAATTATCCACAAAGACCATTGGTAGATACTAGAATTATGAATATGATTAAGTTAAATAAGATTCCTTCTGGTACAAATGTAATTGTAGCCATTATGACTCATACCGGTTACAATCAAGAAGATTCTTTATTAATAAATCAGGGTTCCATAGATCGTGGTCTTGCTTTAGTAACTGTATATCATACCGAAAAAGATGAAGATAAACAGAAAATAAATGGAGATGAGGAAATTAGATGTAAGCCGGATACTACTAAAACAAAAGGAATGAAATTTGGAGATTATAGTAAATTGAATTCTAAAGGTGTTGTCCCTGAGAATGTTTTAGTTGAAAATCGTAATATAATTATCGGCAAAGTGGTTCCTATCAAAGAAAATAAAAATGACCCTACAAAAGTTATCAAATTCGAGGACCAAAGTAAATTGTATAAAACCGTGGAAGAAACTTATATAGATAAAAATTACATTGACCGTAATGGAGATGGATATAATTTTGCCAAGGTAAGAATTAGAACCGTAAGAAAACCGGTAATTGGTGATAAATTCAGTTCCAGACATGGACAAAAAGGTACGGTCGGTAATATTATTCCGGAATGTGATATGCCATTTACCAGTAGTGGGTTAAAACCCGATATTATAATTAATCCACATGCGATCCCGTCCAGAATGACTATAGGCCAATTAAAAGAAACTTTATTAGGTAAAGTTCTTATTGAGTTAGGATTGTTCGGTGATGGAACCGCTTTCGGTCAATTTGATATCAATGACATCAGTACCGAATTATTAAAGACCGGGTTTGAAGCACACGGCAATGAATTGTTGTATAATGGGCTTACCGGCGAGCAGCACGATTGTAGTGTGTTTATGGGACCGGTGTTTTACCAGAGGCTAAAGCACATGGTTAATGATAAGTCACATAGTCGGTCTATTGGGCCGATGGTGAACTTAACCAGACAGCCGGCGGAAGGGCGCTCGAGAGATGGAGGGTTAAGGTTCGGAGAAATGGAACGTGATTGTTCATGGTATCGCTCTCCAATTCTCCTAAATTGTGGATTGAGTGTAGAAATTGGAACTATGGAAAATTGCAAGTATGAAGTTTTAGGGTTTGATGAACCAAGCAAACAATTAATACCATCACGTCAATTAGGATTCTTGTACAAAGGACAAAGAGAATGTGTTGATGTAACATTTCAAGATGGAAGAAAAATAAAATTTACGGCAAATCATAAATTTATTACAAGCGAAAACCAATGGACTGAAATTAGTAAATTTATAATAAACGAAACCAGAATTAAAACCGGAATTACTTATCCATTAATTAAAGTAAAAGAAGAAATAGAATTATTTAGCAATTGGAAGTTAAATGTTGGAACAATTTTATTAAAAGTAAATAATCAACAATCATATTTCGAAGCATTATCTTTCGCGCGCATTATTGGATATTTATGGGCTGATGGAGGCATATATCATGACGGTAAATCAAAAACATCAAAAACGTATCGTGGAGTTATTAATTTAGGACATATGATTGATGTTGATAAGCTTATTGATGATTTAAATGTATTTACACCCATTACTCAAACAAAATTTAAAACCAAAAATTACTATAGCGTTAGAATACCTGATGTTTTACTTTACGATATTATGAAAATAAAAGGCATTACAATTGGCTCTAAAATTAATCAATCCTCGCAATTACCAGAGTTTATTCTTGACCCAAACTGTCCTCTACCAATTGTAAGAGAATTTTTAGGCGGCCTATTTGGCGGAGATGGACACACATGCGTTCTTAGTATGCATCGTGGTAAAAGAGATATATTAACTTCAATATCCTATTCAAGAAGTAAAAAAGTAGAACATTTAGATTCTCTTACTAAAATGATGAATGATATTAAAACTTTATTAGCAAAATTCGACATTCATAAAGTTACTATTCAAAATTATAAAGAAACAACCTCATCTAAATTAAAAAATAGTTCAAACAAAAGTTTCCAGCTAACATTACACTTAGATATAGATGAACTTATACCATTTCACGAGAAAATCGGTTTCCGGTATTGTTGCCATAAAACACAGCGATTAGAGGCCGGCGTATCTTACAAACGATTGAGAAATGAAGTGGTAAGACAGCATAACTGGTTGGTTAGTAAAGTAGATGAATTAACACATTTCAGCGAGATTAAAAAGGAAAATCCCGATAAAATTGTGCCTACTAAAAAGGCAATTGAGAAAGCAGTAGAAGAATTACAAAAAATAGAGCCCCTAATTCATGAATATGCTATTCCCAGCACACACGATATAACAGACCATTTAATTAAAGGCACTAAATTTGGTAAATTCACAAGCAAATCTTTCCCAACTGCCGAAGAATATCTTAAAGAAATCGGCGCACTTGATTGGTTTTTAAATGATGATGTAAATGTTAAAAAATGTGCTAGTGAAGATTTAGAAGATTTTGATTTAGAAGAATCGGAAGAAGAATTAACAGACGAAACGTGTTACGGAGTAGGCCGCGAAAATTGCGGTATACCAACTATGGACTTAAAAGTCATTGATGTAAGACCCGCAGGCGTTCACGATGTCTATGATATTGAAGTTGAAAATACCCATTCGTTTTTAGCAAATGGTATAGTAGCTCATAATTGTATGGTTTCACATGGAGCATCTAGATTTACTAGAGAAAGAATGTATGACGTGTCAGACAAATATTCGGTGCACGTTTGTAAAAAGTGTGGTCTTATTGCGCCTTATAATGATCAAATTCACATTCACCATTGCAGAACATGTGATAATCGCACAGATTTCGCTTATGTAGAAATACCGTATGCCTGTAAATTAATATTCCAAGAATTAAATACGATGAATGTAGCGCCGAGATTGATGTTAAGTTAACCAAGACATAATAATAATAAAAATAAAAATTTAGACCAATTTATAAATAATATGTGTAGTTAATCCAAACAAAATTGTTCCCCATAAGGTATCTATAACCGCCGTTGTGTAAGACCAATTTTTAACAATAGATAAATTTGTAAATTCGTATACACAATATATTACGAACCCTAATAACATCGCTTCAAAAACGCTTTTTTTTTTGCGAATAATAAAATGATTTAGTCCAAAAACTAATGCGGCATAAGTTATAATTGCTGCTACATAATTCAATTGAATAAAAGTCCCTTGAACACTTTTTATTTGCCAATTAAAATAATCTTTCATAAAATATAAATAACAGCTATCTAACAAAATAAAAATAATCCCAGACAATAAATATTCAATCATATAATATAATATACAACAAAAAAATATTTTATTTTAGGAAGGATGTAAAATATAAAAGTTTTTTACTGTTGTATTATATAAATGTCGATCGGTTATACAAGTCCAATCAACGGAAGTTTTGGCGCATTTAATCCATTTATTGCAAATCCAGCTAATTCTGGAGGCGCGATTAATGGATTTATGCCTAAACAAACACAAAACGTAGATAAAAGATATCATGAATTTGAACATATACGCTTCACTTTGAAGAACGCATGGAATACTACTTATCCCGGACAATTAAAAGCTAACAATTTAAAAAAAACAATCATTACACCTTTTCGAGCAGTAAATAATGCCGGCGACCTTTTAGCAAGGGAAAACTTTTCTTGTGGTGGGTCGTGTCAATCTTTTCAACATAGACCGGGGTTGTATGGGCTTAAGCATCGCATTGGTTCAACAAGTACTAGTTGTGAACCATCCGCAGCATACAATAGTTTACAGTTAAATCGTAGCATTCCTTCGGCAACTTGCAATGTAAAATATGTATATGACAGTTCTGATTATATTACGTATTTAAAACAAAAAGCGGTTGTTAAAAATTACAATGATATTACTTATGGAGGCGATCAATCTAACGCAAGTCAATCTAGATTACGTGCTATTCATAGATATTAATTTCTCTCTTTGAAGTATGAATGAAAATCAAAAAAGGCAAATAGAATATCAAAAAACAGAATTTAATAAAGCTAGGATTTGTATGCTTTCAAATATAATAAAATGTAAGAAATGTAAACGTAATAATACAATTCAGCAAACAAACCTAATATATCAGAATTGCTTCTTTTGTGGAAATACAACCTATATTAAGAAATAAAATTATTATTATTATTTATTATAATTTATTATAGTATAATAAATTATGACTACACCTTATTCCGTTTCAACAAACAAAGGTTCCGTATCGTATAATAATTATGTAAATGCTCCGATTACAGGACCATTAAGTACAAATCAATATCCCGGTATTATTCCTTATCATAGTTATGGAACCCTTACAGGTATTAGACCAACACCACCTCAGTTTTATCCATCACAAGAACCGGTTTTTTCTGATATGAATACAAATGCGAGACAGCATTATTTAAGAACGGCTCAATCTAAGGAATCTTTAGCAATACAAAGAGAGAAAACAATGGCTACGGTTTACGGGAATTCAACATTCGTGCATTCAACCCGTACACGTCACCCAACTTCCGGTTATTTAAATTATATTGTTCCGATTCCTTCCTCTATGTATGTGGATATTAAAAAAAGTAATGCTGTAGGACAAAGTGCGTATAAAGTGAATCTACCTAATGCCGCCCCTATTTCTACAAAAAATTATTTCCCAAGTAGTACAAGGTCATCGTTAAGAAGAGCACGTTCAGGTGGATGTGTAGCGCCTGCTAAAAAAGGAGCAATCCAAAATACAAGTTTAAGTAATGGTAAAACATGTGGATGGGGTTCTATTGTAAGACAAAATTATTAAAATTTTTATTTTAATATAAATAAAATATTTAGTATATATATAAAATATGGCATTCTATAGACCTTCTACAAGTCCTTATCAATATCCAAGATCAATGCAATCTTGGACACAAGGGTATCAGCGCCGTATCCTAGGCTCTAGTCTGGTTGCTGCGTCTACAAGTAATAGCGCTGGAGGTGCTAGTCGAGTTTTCAATTGGTTAAAACAAGAAAAAGGAACAGCATTCGCTCTAAAATTCTTTCGTGATGCGTCATTTGGTCCATACGTTATTAATCAAAAAGGCACTGGGTTAATTTGGAATTAAAATAGAATAAATATATTATATTTTTTTATACTATATATTTATTATGAATTTACAAAAGTATTTTGTAGAGTTTTTAGGAACATTGTTTCTTGTATTTGTTATATTCGCAACTGGAAATTATTTAGCAATTGGTGCCGCTTTGGCCGTTGCCGTGTTACTTGGTGGTGCTATTTCAGGTGGCGCATTTAACCCCGCTGTTGCTATTGCGCTAATGTATGCTGGCAAGTTGCCTCGTTCAGATTTAATCCCTTATATTGTTGCCCAAGTTGCTGGAAGTTTAGCTGGTTTTGAATTATTCAAGATGTTTCACCAATAAACTTATAAAAAATAATTTATATTATTTCTCATATAATAATATAAATGGCTAGACATACAAGAAATAGAAGACAAACAAGGGGAAAAAGAAGAAGACAAACTAGAAATCGAAGAACCCAAAGAGGTGGTTTGATGGGCTTTTTTGAAGACACATCATCTGATATACAAAAAAAAATAGACGATTTAAAACAAAAACTACTAGATAACCAAACAAACAAAAACCTGGGAACTCAAGAGATTGCTGATATAAACAATGAAATAATAGAGTTAGGAAGTGATTTACAAAAAAAGAAAAATGAGGCAAGTGCTCCAACCAGTAGTATATTTAGTTGGTTTA
>Ga0114973_10004094_pt1 | contig 10175 bp, 6 predicted proteins | sample M_140807_MF_Meta_FD_87025 | JGI IMG/M metagenome (GOLD analysis project Ga0114973, IMG submission 87025) | Freshwater microbial communities from Lake Montjoie, Canada to study carbon cycling - M_140807_MF_MetaG | ecosystem: Environmental > Aquatic > Freshwater > Lake | place: Lake Montjoie... | reverse complement strand
TCCATAATCTGTCCAATTACCAGAATAAAATACAGTAGCGGAAGAAGATGCTGTTCCAGTATTGGTTCTTGAATTTACTAAACTATCGGTAGAATCGATAGATGCTGTTGATGTTTTAGATTGAGAACTAGAAGATGAAATTGAATTTGATCTTATTGTAGTAGAACTTATTAAAGGAGATTTAGTTATAGATCTTGAACTTAATAGACTTGAACTTGGATTAGGTGATGAACTAAGAGTAGTACTTTGAGATGGAGAACCAGATATAGATGAATATACAAGAGATACAATTGCATTTACACCAGTACCAACAGATGATCCATCACTACTAAACACAAATTGAATAGATGATGTTCCTGATATAAATAAATTAAATGGATTTAATACGCCTGAATTAGAATAAACTTGATTTCCAGCAGAATTATAAATTCTAAATGGATCACAGCATCCTTCAGTATTAAAATTAGTAATATTAACTAAAAATCCTTGTGCAGTACCTGCACCATTAATAAATACATAACATGATATACTATTTCCATAACTTCCACCAACAGCATTTGTCATTACATTTGTACTACTTCCAATAAAAGGTAATGTAATCGTTCTTCCTGTATTAGAACAAAAATTTAATACACTATAAGTAACAACAGAGGATGTTGGAATAGAACTTGCTGTTGGTGTATATGTAATTCTAGAACTAGTTGTCGGTGGATAAACACGATCATATAACATAATTGATCTACTTCCTGTACTAGCAGATATAATCCAACCAGAAGTTAATTTTAGCCAACATACGTTACAAAAAGTAGTATAAATAGCAGGAGAATCTAATGAAATTGTAGTACAAGGAGTTTCTACTACTATAAGTCCGCATAATGGATTTAACCAACAATTTAACTGACATTGATAAATTGTCATATCATAATATGATACAATATCCGCCATAGCATAATTATATTGTCCAAAATCAGTCCAATTACCTAAATAAAAAACAGTTGATGTTGCTGTTGCTGATACAGAATTATTAGGAGATAGTGTCATACTATTAGATGATTTAGGTGTGCTTGTAATTGTTCTACTTATAGCAGATGAAATAGATAGAATATTAGATGCAGTATTACTGATAGATTTTAATGCAGTATTAGAAGAACCCATATGAGAAATAATAAGTGAATATGTTGTTTGTGCAGCATTACAGTTCCCATTTAATGGTCCTACACTTAATTCAAGTGAACTAATATCATATGCATTAAAATAATTAGTATATGAAACATGTGCACTTGAAGAATATAAAGTATTTTCATTTACTTTTAAAGAAATAACATTCGCAGTACTAGGAGATATAGAAAAATAAATAGTTACATCTTGATAACATGAATTAATTGGATTATACCATTTTATAACAGGAGCAATATTACCATAAGAGGGTGTTCCGCACGATGTTGCACCATTTGGCATTATTATATTAGATGAAATATAACCATATGAATTTGGATTATAATTCCATGCTAATGAAGTATAGGAAGTTGTTTGATAATGTGTAAATTGTGTAAAAGTTCCAGAATTATAATAACCGTAATACCAACCATTTGAACCCTGTGTACCTGAAAAATCACTTGTGGAACTATAGGATCGATATATACAAGATGTTGTTGGTGATCCAGATGAACTTTCAATTCTATTTATTAAACTATATGTTGAAATTGGAGATATACTAGATGATCCTGATGAAGATACACTAGATGATTCATTAAATAAATCTCCATTACTTAATAAAAATAATGAAGAAAGTATAAATATTATATTTTTATACATAAAGTATAAAAATATATTTTAATCTGTTGCTGCAATAACAATTACTTCTATCTGCCAATTTGGATTAGGAAATGTTACATTACAAATAGTTGCACGAGATGGTGCAAAACCAATTGGAATCCAATTTTTAAAAACACTATTCATTGCATCATAATTTTCTGGATTTTTCATGTAAATACGTAGAGATAAAATTTTGGTTTTATTACTGTTGACTTTTGCAAGTTGTAAATCAATTAGATTAAATACTTCTAGAGTTTGTGTAATAAAATCAGAACTTTCACAACGCCAAGGTACTTGACCTGATAAATATGCAGTATTATTATGAACAACAATTTCAGAATATGTTTCTTTAGTATCAATTCTTTCGATTGTTGAAGTCATTCTATTATTTATATTATGAATAATATCTTTTTTTTATATAAATTATAATATATGGAAAACAAATATCTTAGTTTATATAAAAAATACAATAAAAAATTATTAGATAACAGATTATTCAAAGGCGGTAGATCAAATTATTATAATAAATATATGAACGCTGGATATACTTTAGATGGATCATATTCAAACTATAATGATACAGATTATGATTATTTTAATCAAATTATGACTATTAATTGTGGTGAAGAATGTACACCTACACCTGATCAATTAACACCTGATTTAATAGAAAAGTCTAAATATTGGGGCACACGACCTGATATTGAAAGAAAAATTAAAAATATCGATAATGTAAATAAAGAATGGTTAGTTGATCATTGGATATATGCAAATAATTTTTATAAAGTTAATTTAATAATTATATTACTTGAAGATTTATATAATATAAATCAAAGCGAGGATATAGTAGATGTTGCTATTGAATTTCTTTTATATAATTCATGTAGTGGGTTAATACCCGGTGAAAATCAAATAGTTGGAAAAAATTTTCTTAATATAGCAAGAAAACTTAGAGAAAATCCTAGAATAAAAGAATACCTTGATAAAATAAGATTTGCAACTGATAATAAGGCAGATGAATTGTGTTCAACTAATCGTTATAACAAAACCAATTATGGAAAAATATATAATGGAGGTTTATATAATAAATATAACGGTAATCAAAGAATTGTAAATAATCACCATATATTATATAATTATTATTCCAAACGCTATTGATAAAATAATATTTAACCTATATAGGTAGTCTAATATAACTAAATATGATATTTTTTCATTATTGTATTATGATAATGAAAAAATTAAAAAAAATAAAATTGAATATTGAAAAATTTAAATTTAAAGATATATCAGTAAAAATATAATAAAATGACGTCTATTGAATCAAAATATCAGAAAAAAACTCAATTAGAGCATATTTTGACCAGACCTGATACATATGTTGGAGATATTAAGTTACAAACTGAAAAATTATATATTCATGAAGAAGGCAAAATTGTAAAAAAAGAAATACAATATGTACCAGCACTATATAAGATTTTTGATGAAATTATTGTAAATTCAAGTGATAATACTAAAAATGATAAATTATGTAAAAATATTAAGATCAGTATTTCTGCAGATGAAATTAGTGTATACAATGACGGTACTGGTATTGATGTAGAAATTCATAAAGAATATGAAATTTATGTACCAGAACTTATATTTGGACATTTATTGACTTCTACAAATTATGATGATACTGAAAAACGTGTAACGGGTGGTCGTAATGGTTATGGTGCAAAATTAACAAATATATTTTCTACATTTTTTTCGATAGAAACAATTGACTCTAAGCGTAAACGCAAGTTTTATCAAGAATATAGTGATAATATGTCAAATAAAAATAAACCAGTTATTACTGAATTAAAAACTGCATCATCAGGTTATACAAAAATTGTATTCAAACCTGATTTTGAAAAATTTGGAATTAAAGAATTAAGCGAAGACATGGTTGCATTATTTGAAAAACGTGTATATGATTTAGCAGGCACATTAGAAGGTATTAAAGTATATTTAAATGATGTACATATTAATATTAATTCTTTTCAAGATTATATTAAATTATATTTTGAACCTGAATCTGAATTAGAAGTTATTTCCGAGAAACAACCAAGATGGGATATATCTTTTGTATATCGCCCCGATGGTGGATTTGAACATATTTCTCATGTAAATAATATTTGTACTTATCATGGAGGTTCACATGTAGATTATATTAATGATCAAATTATTGATTATTTACAAGAGCAGATACTTAAAAAGAATAAAGATGCAGTGAATAAAATTAAATCTCATTCTATTAAAGATCATTATATGATTTTTATTAATTGTACAATTGAAAATCCTGCATTTACTAGTCAAACTAAAGAAACATTAAAAACAAAACAAAATGAATTTGGATCTAGTTGTAAATTATCTGATAAAATTATGAAAAAGATTAATTCCAGTAGTATTTTGAATGTATTATTAGAATTTCTTAAATTCAAAGAGGAAACATTATTAATGAAAAAGACAGATGGTAAAAAAGTAAATGCAATCAAAGGTATTCCTAAATTAGAAGATGCAGAATGGGCAGGTACTAAGAAATCTAAGATGTGTAAATTAATTTTAACCGAAGGAGATTCAGCTAAAGCACTTGCAATGAGTGGTCGATCTGTAGTAGGTAATCAGAAATATGGTGTATTTCCCTTAAAAGGAAAACTATTAAATGTGCGAGGTGCATCACCCAAAGAATTACTTAACAATGAAGAAATTATTAATTTGAAGAAAATTTTAGGATTAAAACATGGTAAAATTTATGTAAACTCTGGAAAAGAAGCGAAAGAAACCAATGATGATAAAACAGAAAAAGATGAGTCTAAAAGTAAAATTTGTGATATATCTGAATTACGTTATGGTGGAATTATTTCATTGTGTGACCAGGATACAGATGGTTTCCACATTAAAGGATTATTAATTAACTTTTTTGAATATTTCTGGCCGTCTCTCTTGAAAATAGATGGATTTATTACATGTCTATCTACACCAATTGTGCGTGCATCTAAAGGTAAAGATATTAAAACATTTTATAATTTAACCGAATACAATATGTGGAGAGAAACCGCGATAGGATATCATATCAAGTATTATAAAGGATTGGGTACTAGTACTCGTGATGAAGGTAAAGAATATTTTACAGATTTAGAGAATAAATTAATTCATTATTTATGGCGTCCTGTTTTGAATAATAATGGAATTGAGGATAAAAAAGAAGACAAAGATCAAGAACAAGATTCTGATACTCAGATTATTGGTGAAATTGATCATCCTTGTCATCAAGCAATTATGTTAGCATTTGATAAAAAACGTGCCGATGATCGTAAATCATGGTTAATGAAATACAATAAAGATGAGATATTAACACCAGACATTAAACAAGTACCTTACAGTGATTTTGTAAACAAAGAATTAATTCACTTTTCGAATGAAGATATTAAGAGAAGTATTCCATCAATGGTTGATGGATTAAAACCCAGTCAAAGAAAGATTATGTATGGTACTATTTTACGTAAATTATTTACCAAACAATCTGAAATTAAAGTAGCACAATTAACTGGTTTCATCAGTGATAAGACATGTTATCACCATGGTGAACAAAGTTTGAATATGGCGATTGTAAATATGGCTCAAAGATTTGTTGGGTCTAATAATATTAATATTTTAATGCCATCAGGTCAATATGGGACCCGTCTACTTGGCGGTAAAGATCATGCTTCTCCAAGATATATTTTTACATATTTAAATCCAATTATTCGCAAAGTATTTCGTGAAGAAGATGATCCTATTTTGAATTATTTAGATGATGATGGTACACCTGTTGAACCTGAATATTATTTACCTATTATCCCGATGGTATTAGTGAATGGTGCGGAAGGAATTGGAACTGGATTTAGTACTCAAGTACTACCGTATAATCCATTAGATTTGATTGAAAACATTAAATTAATAATGAATGATAAACCATTAAAAGAATTAAAACCATATTTTCATGGATTTAAGGGAAAGATATCACAGGAAGATAAGACATTTAGTATTACAGGTAATTATGAAGTATCAAATGGTGATTTAATTATTGATGAATTACCGGTAGGAAGTTGGACATCAGTGTATAAAGAATTCTTGAATGATTTAGAGGAAAAGAAAGAGATTGTAAAATTTACAAATGAAAATACAGACGAAGATGTATATTTTAAGATTACATTAGATGGAAAGAAAGTAGATGATTTATCAGATAAAGAATTAGTACAGAAATTTAAGTTAATTAAGAAAATTAGTATAACCAATATGCATTTATATGATAAAGATGATCGTATTAAGAAATATAGTTGTGTGAATGATATATTAAAAGAGTTTTATGTTGTAAGATTAAAAGCGTATACTACACGTAAAAACTATTTTTTGGATAAATACAAAAAAGAGTTAGATGCACTTAAATGGAAAATGAAATTTATCGAAGAAGTATTAGATGATAAAATTGTAGTATATCGTAAAAAACGTGATGAGATTATCGCACAATTAACAAAGAAAAAATATCCTATACTTGATAATGATTCAAAATATGATTATTTATTATCTTTACCAATACATAGTTTTACATATGAGAAAATAGAAGAATTAAAAGAAAAAATTACAAATAAAGAAGAAGAAATTCATGAATTAGATTCTAAAGATGAAAAAGAATTATGGGAAGAAGAATTAAATGAATTAAGAGAAGCATATGTTAAGGAATATAATCCTATTGCAACAAATGTAAGTAAAACAATCGCAAAAGTATCTAAAGTTGTTCCAATTATATCTAAAACAACATCTAAAGTATCTAAAAATGTATCTAAAAATGTATCTAAAGTGTCTAAAAAATAAATATAGTGTTTAATATTAATTTATTTATTTTATAATAGTATATAAAGAAATGGATCCTAATACAGCAGATATACCTGATATAACGCTTTCTAATGAAAATTCTACTCCTCAACTACCAAATATTGATGCTAAAAATCCTAATTTGAAAAATATATCTGGTACAACACTTCTTAACGGAGGTACACCTCCTTTTAATGGAGGTCCACCTCCTTCTAATGGAGGTCCATCAATGATGGATGAAAGTACTCTTAATCTTTTAAATACTATTCAAACTGCCGTCAACACTCCAGGTATTCTTACATCAAAAACTTCTCAAACTTCAAACACTTGTGCACCTGAATATAATACAGTTACATATACTGTAAATGCTGAATCATATGCTGGTGCGGTTAAATCAGGAGCAATATCTCCTCAAGTTAATACGCTTTTAAGCAAATTAGGTGAAGGAAATTCATTATCAATGTGTGTCAAAAAAAAGTGTCCAGATGGTAATTATGCTACAAATTTTGGTAAATTAATTAATTCAGAACAAAATGTATATGGTTGTTTATATTTGCCTGATACTACTACATCATCTGATGGTAAAACATCCTCAACATGTAAATCAGGTAAAACAATATCATCAATTGCACAATCATATGGTATGTCATTAGATAATATACCCGAAATGTGTGTATCATTACCACAAACTTATTTTCCTAAACTTCAATAAAATAGATACCTCTAATAATAAATTTATCTTTAGATATAACTATATCGAGTAGTAACAAAAATTTTTAATATTATTAATAATAATATTAAAAATTTATAAAAATAGTATCTAAAACTAAAATAGATCTAATAATTTTTATTTTATACATATATAGTATATAAAGAATGTCTACAATAGTACCATTAAGAATTACACCATCAATGTCAGCAATGTCACCATCATTTGGACCATCATTTACACCATCACCACCATTAGCACCATGTGATCCCGGATATAATACAGTTACATATTCATTGTCAGACCCTTCATTTGAATCTATAAAAAAATCTAAAATGATTCCAGAGCCAATTCCTACAATAATAAATGCAATGTCTCAAAAAAATAAATCCGGATCAACAATTACAGAATCAATTACCATGTGTGTCGCAAAAAAATGCCCTGATGGAAATTACGCTGCAAATATAGGTAAAACTTTATATCCTGGTACAAATATATATGGATGTATGTATTTACCTGATATTTCAGTTACAACTAAAGGTGATGCAACCGCAACATGTAAAGCGGGTAGTCCATTGTCGCCTCCAGGTGGACCAGTGTATAAAGGTGATAAAGGTCCTGCAGGTTTGGTTTTTCCTAAAGTATGTGTATCATTACCTCAAATTTATTTTCCCGCATTACAATAAAGAAATTTTTATTATTATTGATAATAATAAAAATTGATATCTTATATTGATATATATAAAGAATTATAGACTATTAATAATAGAACAAAATGAATCATACTATTATTGGTGAAAAAGGTTCAGATGTTTATACATTTGATGGAGTAAATGATCCTCGTGTTGCATTATCAGTTCAATTAGTTCGTGGTCAAACCAATGATATAATTAAAAATGGATTAATAAAAATTTTAGATTCCGATTCAAAAGAAATGGAACAAGATGCATTTTTACTTGCATTTATGACACGTAATATCCGTGGTGGAAAAGGTGAACGTGATCTTGCAAGAGTAATGTTTAATGTATTATATAATAATCGTCCAGAGTTAACATTATTTTTACTCGATTTAATTCCTCATTATGGTTATTGGGAAGATCTATTTAAAATTTGGGATGAATCTGGAAATTATACTGTTCAAAATCAAATTAAAAAAATTGTAATATCACAATTACAAGAAGATATGAAAAATATGAATGAAAATGAATCTGTTTCTTTGTTAGCAAAATGGATTCCAAGACATAATCGTGATAAACATATTTCTAAAATTCTTGCAAACGAACTAATATCAGATGCAGAATGTAAAAATTCATACTCATATCGTATGAAATTATATAATAAATTAGTAACTAGATTAAATTCATATTTAAATACAGTTGAAATTAAACAATGCTCACATGATTGGAAATCAATTGATCCTGAAAAAGTACCAGGTCGTGCATTAGCAAAATATAGAAAAGCATTTTTTAATCAAAAAATAAAGGGATTTAATGTTGTAAGATTTCCAAATGATCCTGATCGTGTTGAATGTGCAGAAAAATTTAAAGAATTTATGCAACGTGCAATTAAAAATGAAGTAAAAGTAAAAGGTGCAGATGTTGTTACACCAGATGAAATATTTCACAGAGTATGTATGACATTTAATGAATCTGAAGAAAATAAGAATGTACAACGTGCACAATGGATTTCAATTCGTGATAAAATTAAAGAATGTGGTCAATTTAACAAAACATTAGCGATGATGGATTTATCTGGAAGTATGGCGGGAAAACCAATTGAAGTGAGTATTGCACTTGGTGTATTATTATCTCAATTATCATCTGGAGTTATTAAATCCGCATTATCATTTGATTCAACCCCACAATGGTTAACATTACCTTCAACAGATGATATATATGCAATTTTTAAATATGTAAATGAATGTGGTTTAGGTTGTGGTGTAAGTACTGATTTTCAAAAAGCGATGGAATTAATTTTAATAAAATATAAAACAGATAGAACACCAATTGATCAAGCATATGAAGATATTATTGTATTTACTGATATGGCATGGGATGCTGCGTGTGGATCAAATGAAAATTCATATTATACCGGTAATTCTTACAGACATCATGTTAAAACAAATGAATGGCAAACTCATATTGAAATGATTCGTGAATCTTTTAAACGTGCAGGTGAAGACATGTTTGGAGAAGGAAAAGGATATAAACCACCAAGAATTGTAATTTGGAATTTAAGACCTGGATGTAATGATTTTCATGCACAACAAGATACACCAGGTGTAATTATGTTTAGCGGATGGTCACCAAGCTTATTCAAATATATTATGAAAAATGGATTTAAAGTACAAACTCCTTATGATGGATTACGTGTACAATTAGACGATGAATTATATGATCCTGTACGTGATAAAATTAAAAAATTTTATGAAATTAATAAATAAAATTTAAGAATATAAAAGAATATTAAGATATAATCTTGAATAAGAAGATATCTGTTCTAAGGTATCTTACAGCAACTATTTTTAATATAATTAATTTTGATGAAACATCCAGCAAAAACTTAAAATTACTAAATTTGTTTCATGTTGATAAATTAATTATAATTTTAGTGGGGTGGCAAAGATATCTGTTCTAAGGTATCTTACAGCAACTATTTTTAATATTTTTAGTGGGGTGGAGAAGATATCTGTTCTAAGGTATCTTACAGCAACTATTTTTAATATTTTTAGTGGGGTGGAGAAGATATCTGTTCTAAGGTATCTTACAGC
>Ga0114973_10004092_pt1 | contig 10175 bp, 5 predicted proteins | sample M_140807_MF_Meta_FD_87025 | JGI IMG/M metagenome (GOLD analysis project Ga0114973, IMG submission 87025) | Freshwater microbial communities from Lake Montjoie, Canada to study carbon cycling - M_140807_MF_MetaG | ecosystem: Environmental > Aquatic > Freshwater > Lake | place: Lake Montjoie... | reverse complement strand
CGATCGAAAGGGTCGCGCCGGTGATGTAATCGCTGCGCGGATCGCACAAGAAGACCACGCCGTGGGAGATGTCTTCGGGTTTGGCCAGACGTCCCCAAGGCAGATTGCTACCGTGTTGCTGGAGTTCATCTTCGAAGAAGAATTTGCGCTCGCCTGGGGTATCGGTCCATCCAGGGTGGACTAGGTTGACTCGGATTCGGTGTTCGGCCAGTTCGACCGCGGCGGTTTTTGCCAACTGATCCAAGGCAGCCTTGGCCATATTATAAGCCGTCGCGCCGGGGATGGGCTTGTAGGCATGCGGAGAGGAGATGAAGACCATGTTGCCGTGGACCTTTTCGGCGATCATTTGGTTGGCTACCGCGCGGGCAAAATAATAAGGCCCCCACATGCACACATCGATCGTCTTGCGAAAACCATCCATGTTCGCTTGATAAAAAAGTTCGCGTTCGCTGAATGCCGCATTCGATACCAGGATCGAGACCGGGCCGAGCTGGTCCTTGCACTTCTGCACCATCGCTTCATCGGCCGACTGGTCGGAGACATCCCCAACGAGCTCAATCGCTCTGCGGCCCATTGCCTTGATCGCCTCGACCGTCTCGGTCGGTTCGCGGATGTCGTTCACGGCGACGTTGGCACCTTCGGCGGCCAAGGCTTTGGCGATCGCCGCACCAATACCGCGAGCTGCTCCGGAAACGATTGCCGTTTGTCCCTCTAGAATCTTCATTGAATCCCTTGTCTGCGAGTTTGAGTTGATTATTCGAGTTGGTTGATGGGTAGGCAGTCTTTGATGGCTGGTGTCAGCGATCAATTGTTGTCGAACCCATTGTAGCCCTGAGGATTTTCTATGCCGCCTCGTCGTTGGCCTTTGTTCTGACCGGGCCGCTGACCGTTGGGTTGCCCGCCGCCGGGCTGGGCTTCGGACGAGAACCTGAGATTTTGAGGGGACCTGCCATTGGGGTCCATACCATTTTGCCCATTTTGGGGTCGCAGTAAATTCTTCAAGGCTTTTTCTAAAGCCACGGTGCTCGTTCCGTTGACCTTCAAAACCTCGACCGTTTCGTTGCGTTGGGCTTTTTGGTCGAGTTCCTCGATCATTTTGCAGACCAGCTCCAATAGGTCCTCACCCTTGGCACTGACGATGATGGTATTGGTGACCGGATCGATCCCTAGACTCAGCTTTCCGGAAAACTCGTAGTTCATGCCCCCATCGGAGATCGAGTCCTCGGAGCGGTGCTTGGCCTCTTTGTCGGCCCCTTGGCCCGATTGCTGTTGGTTCCGCGCCAGGGCTTTGTCGTTGGAGCTCAAGAGGTCTCGAAATGCGTCTTTGATCGCATCGACAATGTTCTGGGCTTTGGAGTACTCGACCTTGACGGTCTTGGTGTATCGCAAGTTCTGTTTGTCTTGTTTTTCGGGTTTGTCCCAAAGATCGATCAGTCGCTGGATGGTTTTGAGCTGAGCCTCGCCCGCACCGCTGACGAGCAGGGTATTGGAGTCCGAGTCGGACATGAACTTGAGCTTGCGTTTCTTCCCAAGCTGCGGGCCTTCGTCCTGCTTCGGAGCGTCCATGTCAAAGAGCCAGCGGAAGACAACGTCGCTCTCCTTTTTGTCCTCTTTAAAGTAATCTTCGAGGTTCATCTTGATCCAATACGGACGAGCGTGTCGGATATGAAAAACGTCGTACTCCTTCTGGGGTGGCGCGTTGGTGAGCATCCAGTCTTCGATTTGATCCAGAATCTTTGGATCGGAGGATTCCAAGACGAGATTGCCTTGTTCGTCAAACCGCAGCTTGACGGAGTTCTTCTCTGGACTCTTTTCTGAACTCTTTTTCTGATCGCTTGGCGGTTGCGTTGCATCTTGAGTTTGCTCGGTTGCGACCAGGACACCTGCCGGAGTGGACTTGGAAGCACCGACGTTGTTCAACGCGGATTTTTTGGGGGCTGGAGTGGGTGGATTTGCCGGGTTTGGTGATGGCGAGCGGTCTGTTGATGGAGAGGGGGCTGGCGATTGTTCTTCTTCGAACTCCGACTCGGCTGGGATCTCCAGTTCGATGCCTCGTCGTTCCCAAGTCTGTTTGAGTTTTTCAAGATACTCTCTCATCTGTGGGCTTCGATTTCCATCGATGACACGAACCGTCTGATCGCTTCGGGCATCGGCGGGGGCTTCGCCGAGCTTGAGCAGCAGCTTTTTGATTTCCTCGGACTCAAACTCGTTGGCCCAGAGGATCAGTTGATTGCTGCTGGAATTGACCCCGAGGCGCAACGAGTCCTTGGACTTTTCCTCTTTATTTCGCTGCGAGTAGTAATCGAAGAAAGAGTTCCGCCTGGAATCTTCCTTTTTGTCTTGGTCGATCCCCATGAGCGAGCGGATGGTTCCGGCGACCTCTTCGGCCCTAAGTCTTCGCAGGGTGATGACTTCGGCCTGTCTGGCCGAGCCATCGAGTTTCTTGAGCGTTTCCTGGATGGTCAGATGATCGGCAAGGGAGGCATAAGCGATCATCGATTTATTTTTGTCGTCGGATTCCAAGCGAGTGGTCGGCTCCAGAACGTTCAGAGCGATCAGCGAGCTGACGAACTGCTTGGGCTCAAGGCTCGTCAGGCGATAGACCTTCATGCGTGTCGTGAGAGCTTGGTACTCTTCGTTAGGACTGGCAACATCGACGCGGGTGATGAAGGCGGCGATGATCGCCATCTTATCGGGGGGAGCGTTGACGATGATGCTGTTTCGCCTAGCGTTGGCGATCAGATAAACTTCGCTTCGAGATTGGGTAGGCGGCTTGGGAGCTTGGCGTCCTTGTTGGGCGGCGAGTTGCTGCTGGATCATCATCTGCTGTTGGGCTTCCATCTCCTCGGGGCTCATGCGACCTGGTTGTGCAGCGGTCCCTTTGGAAGGTTCTAGCTTGAGGAATTGCGACAACTGTTCGCGAACCTCGGTAGCTCGGACGTGTTGCAATTCAAACTCGCGGGCCAGATTATTGAGGACCGTTTCGGATTGCTCCTGGCTCAGGATGCGATGGATCTCTGCGAGGTTCGAGGCGGTGTCCATGGCTTCGAGCCGGTTGGTTTTGCTCAAGGCTCGGATGGTTCCGTTGGGGCTGATCAGGAGTTTGAGCTCCTCGATGAGCTCTTTGGCGACCAGGGAATCGAGTTTATAAGTTGTCCGGACAAAACGATTCGCAGGAAGCGATTCGAGCTCTTCGGGATCGACGCGTGGGACCAGCGAGCCGTTGATCTCCTTGGTCTTGACCACCTGCAGCACGCCGGGGAATTCCAGCATCGTAAAGCCGCGAGACAGCAGGTGTCGATTGAGCATGTCGCGGGTATCGACCAGCGACATTTTTCCAGGGGTTGCTATGCTGAGCAAATCCGCCGGGAGTTCTTGCCAATCGAGGGCCAAGCCCGAGACATCGGCGAGCCATTGCAGGACATCCGGCCAAGCTTGGTCGCGGTACTGGAACTGCAACATTCCTTGTTCGTCGGGCTTGATATCAAAGGCCCGGGGAGTGGGAGCCTCTTTGGGTTCCTTGGGACGTTTGATCGTCTGAGCTTCTTTGTCGGCGGGGTTGCCGGCCCCCTTGCCCGGGGCGGCGTTAGGTTTGGGCGCGTTGGGATCGCCCGGTGAACCTTGACCTTGCTGTTCGGCTTGGGCTTGCTGTGCGGCCGGCTGCTCATTGGGGTCTTGGCCGGAGGCTCTACCGCACGCGAGGCTCATCGCAGTGAGCAGGACAATCAGGCGAGGTATATTTTTCATAATCATTTAAACGAATCGATTAACTTCGAGAGGATTCATGATCAGCTCAGCTCCCTTACCCATTCGAGGGTAACCGCAGTTGGATTGTGGGTAGGACCGAGGTGTCGCGGAGGATCCACCAAGCCACGATCGCCAGGGCGATGGCTAGCAGCACGGTTTGCAGGATCAGTCCACTAGTGTTGTTGGCAGAGGAATCGTTGGGCGAGTAATTCGGATCCAGAGGGTTGTCTTCGAGGTCGACACCGAAGGCCTCGGGTGTGCCTGAGTCTACGGTTGCCGTGGAGGATCGTAGCGGCGGCGCGTCGCTTGCAGTTTTGTCGCTTGCGAGACGATCATTGGAGTCGTGCAGAGCATAGAGTCGTGCGAGCAGCGCGGGGGAGGGTTGGGTTGCTGGGTTTCTGCTTGTGCCTAAGAGTTCGCGGGCCAGGACCGAGTGGACGCAGGCCAGTTCTGCAAGCATCGCGCTGCTGGAGATGCATTTTCGCTCCATCGCATAGACTCGATCTAGCGACATCGCGCCATCGAGGAACTCGGAGACTTCGTTCGGCGCACAGGTTTGCTCGATTTCACCGAGTTCGATCGCAAGGGCCTTTGGGTTGGCTTGGGCGTGGTCGATCCTGCTGGCCAAATTTTGCGCGGTTTGGCTTTCTCGAAATTTTAGCCCAAGCTCTTCGTGGGCTTTGGTCGGTAGCACACCATCGCGGTAGGACAATAAAGTTCGGAGAGTCAATCGCATGCTTGGCCCCAATGCTCGATCAAACAACGGCCCTCCCGCGGGATCGTTGCAGGAATGAGCATGGCATCTATCGTATTTAATCGAGGCTCGTCGGACGAGTAATACCGGCTGGATTTCGTTAAATATCTGTTAGTTTTCGTCCGATCGGTTACGAATGGGCTCAGCGAATTGGCTCAAAAGAGGCGAAATACGATTTGGCCTCGGTCGCGATGAAAAACGAGCCTGTGATGACATGGACCGCGTCGCTTGCTGGGCGGCCAGGGGCGATGGCCTGGCGGCTTAGCTTTATCGCGCCGAGGAAGTCTTGGGTTGAGAGAATCTCTGGGGCTCTCAGACCGGCCTGGCGGCGTCTGCCGACGGCTTGCTCGGCGATGGCTAGGAGTTTCTCGACCGGGGTGAATCGAGGATTGGATTGGAACTGGGTTAGGATGATACGATCGGCGGTATCGCAGAGTCGCTGGATCAACTCTGCGGCCTTCTTGTCCCTCGAACAAGCAAAGAGTATCGACTTGGATCGCTTCGGAAAATAGCTCTCAAGCGTTTCGGCCAGGGCATCGATCGAGGCTTCGTTGTGGGCGGTATCGAGGATCAAAAGCGGATCGCTCGAGAGGATTTCCATGCGGGCTGGGACTTGGGTGTTTGCCAACGATTCTGCGAGGGCCGAATCGTTCAGTTTCCAGTTTAATTGCTTGAGTTTGTCCCAAGCTGCGATGGCCAACGCGGCATTGTCGGCTTGGTGTTTGCCGAGCATCCGCAACGAATAAGGGCGTGATGCGCGATGACCCGATGCGTGATGACCCGGGGGATGATCACCTTGAAGATGCGAGTTTGGATGCTTTGCCGAGGCTGGGAGCGCTACATGGGCTTGGTCTGTCGAATCGTAGTCTGGCAAATCAAAGTCTGGCAAATCGTAGTCTGGCGAATAATCGATGGTGGCTTGGAGGGTATCGGGGTTGGGGGTCCAGTGGACATGGAAGTCGCGTCCGAGTTGCCAAAGCTCGGAGCCTTGGTCGATCGCCTTTTGTTGGATCACGCGATAGGCTTCTGGGGCTCGAGCGCCGCAGATGACCGGAATCGAGGGCTTGATGATCCCAGCCTTTTCGCCAGCGATTTCCGACAAGGAGTTTCCGAGTTGCTGCTGGTGGTCGTAGCTGATGCTTGTAATGATGCACAGGTCTGGATCGCAGACATTGGTGCTATCCAAGCGACCGCCGAGTCCGACCTCGATGACATTGACTTGGGTTTTGCGATTTCGGAAGGCCAGCCAAGCCATGGCGGTAGTCATTTCGAAGAAGGTTGGCGGGCCGTGTTGGCTCTTGGAGCAATCCTCTTCGGCCGAGCGGATTTGATCGACGATTTCGACAAGTTCTTCAGGTACGATGGCTTGGGAGTCGACGACGAAGCGTTCTTCGAGGTCGACTAGGTGCGGGGAGGTGAAGAGTCCAGTTCTGAGCCCGCTTCGGCGAAAGGCTTCGGCCAGGAGCCAGCAGACCGAGCCTTTTCCTTTGGTCCCTGCGATATGGATCGCAGGGGCGTCTAGGTGTGGGTTTCCGAGCCTTTCGAGCAGATAGGCCATCCTGGCGAGTTTGAAGTTGTTTAGTGTGTAGGGCCGATCGTTCGACTTCTCGTAATTGATACGGTCGAGTAGGTGGTGCAGGGTGGCTTGGTAGCGGTGATCGGATCGTTCCATGTGCGGATTATAAGAACCGAAAGATCCTCGGCATCCTCTGTGTGGTTTTTCTGTATAGTTTTTTGGGCGTTTGGCTTGAATGGCAGGACGGGCCGCTGAACCGGAGGCGGAATTATCTCGTAGATCACCGCATCCCAGGGGTGCGAGTGTTCTTTTCGGCCCCAAGCAACTTATTCCTTTCACCTGTCGATTGACCCCATGGCAACCTCACCGGACCTGGAAAACCGCCCCGCGACCTACGACAACGATCCAACCAAGACGATCGTTGAAACCCGAAATCTCGGCAAAGTCTATCGCGACTTTTGGGGTCGCAAGGAGGTTCAGGCCCTTAAGTCGCTGGACTTGGAAGTCCGACGCGGGGAGATCTTCGGGTTGTTGGGCCCAAACGGATCGGGAAAGTCCACGACGATCAAGCTGATGCTCGGGTTGCTCTTTCCAACTCAGGGTCGAGTGTTTGTGTTCGGGAAAGAGGCCACCGACGTTTCCAAGAACGAGCGGATTGGATACTTGCCCGAAGAGTCCTATCTGTACAAATTCCTCAACGCCGAAGAGACCTTGGACTTCTACGGTCGACTTTTTGATATACCCGCCGACGTGCGTCGTCAGCGAATCGAGAATTTGATCAAGATGGTCAAGCTAGAGCATGCGCGTAAACGGCAACTGAAGGAGTATTCTAAGGGGATGACTCGCCGGATCGGTTTGGCTCAAGCTCTGATCAATGAGCCGGAGTTTTTGGTTCTCGACGAGCCAACCACGGGGCTGGATCCTCTCGGAACGCGCGACATGAAGGACTTGATCCTGCGTCTCCGCGACGAGGGCAAGACAATCCTGATGTGTTCGCACCAGTTGGCCGACGTTCAAGACGTCTGCGACCGAGTGGCGATTTTGCACCAAGGTGAGCTCAAGGAGCTTGGCCGTGTCGACAGCTTGCTGAAGATCCAAGACCTGACCGAGATCCATGCAAGCGGATTGACCGACGATGCCAAGCGTCAGATTCGCGAGATTATCGAGAAGACGGGTGGCAAAGTGGATCGGATGGATAATCCCACCACAACGATGGAGGATCTGTTCCTCGAGATCGTTAAAGAGAGCGAGCAGCGTCCAGGTCGCCGTGGCGGCCGAGGTGGCAACTAGTTCCTGTCCCCAAGGTTCCCCCTTTTTTTGGTTTTGACTTCGCACACCGGATCCTCTCATCATGCGTCTTAATCCCGATCATTTTTGGACCTACGGCGAGTGGTTGTTTCAGCACAACGCACTTCGCGATGGCGCGATTCTCTCCGTGGTCTTGGCCCTGCTTGGCTTTGTCATTGGGTACATCGTATCGGTGTTCAAGCATGGGCCTTCGGAAGGCTTTCTGAGGGTTTCGCAGATCATCGGCCAGCTGTTCACGGTCGACTTGCCCAAGATGTCCTTTCGACGGATCTATGCGGTGGCCAAGTTGGCCGTTAAGGAATCGATTCGCAAGAAGATTTTGGTTTTGATTGCGATCTTTATCGTCGCGATGATGTTCGCCGGCTGGTACTTGGATCCCGATGCAGACAGCCCCGCTCGTCTGTACATCGTCTTTGTGTTGACGGCAACGAATTACTTGGTCATCCTCTTGGGGTTGTTCATCAGTTGCTTTAGTATCCCGGCCGACATCAAGAATCGCACGATCTACACGATCACCACCAAACCGGTGCGGCCGCTGGAGCTGTTCCTGGGTCGAGTCTTGGGCTTTACCGCGATCGGCACGTTTGTGTTGGCGACCATGGGGCTCTTGAGCTATGTGTTCGTCGTCCGAGGCTTGGACCACGGTCATCAAGCCGCATCGCTTGATCCTACAGGTAGGGCTGGAGAGACGTCCTTTGATAGTCGCCACCGACATACCTTCACGCTGAATTCCGAGGGGCGTGGAACGACCAATGAGGCCAAGGGTCACCGGCACATTGTGACCAAGGTTGGAGACAAGGTGGTCGTAGGTGGGCCGATCGATGATTTGACGGCTCGAATACCGATCTATGCAAAGGGTCTATCGTTCACCGGGCGGGATGGCGAGAAGAACGAGGGCTACAACGTCGGATACATGTCCGAATACCAAAAGTACATCGAAGGCGACTCGCTCTCGCGAGCCGTTTGGCGGTTTGAGGGAGTCGACAACTCCCTGTTCAAGGACGTGATTCTCTACGATTTGACCATCAGTGCGTTTCGGACCTACAAGGGCGACATCGTCACTCCAGTGGGAGGTTTGATCCACTTTCGAAGTTCTGATGGCAGGGTCAAGAGCGAGGATGAGCCCTTCAAGGTCAAGGAGTTTCAGGTCGATAGGCGATCGGTCCGCACCAAGCTCAAGGGCTTTATCGATGACAAGCCAGCGGATTTGGATTTCTTCAAGGACATCGCGGCCGATGGAAGTTTCGAGGTCGTGATCCGTTGCCAAGACCGCGGTCAATACTTGGGGATGGCTGCGGCAGATATTTATTTGCGACCGGCGGACTTGCAGTTCTGGTGGAACTTTGTCAAAGGCTACATCAGCATTTGGTTGCAGATGTTCATCGTGATCTGTTTCGGAGTGATGTTCTCGACTTTCCTCTCTGGACCTGTCGCGGTCATCGCGACCGTCGCAGCCCTGGTTCTAGGATTCTTCGGGTTTTTTGTCGACACCTTGGTCAATACAACGTCCAAGGGTGGTGGCCCGATCGAATCGCTGATTCGATTGCCAACGCAGATGGGCTCGCAGATCGACATGGAGCTCGGGAACGAAACGCTTCAGAAAGCGATTACCTTTGTCGATCGTGGGATTCTCTTGGCCGTATCGCAATTGAAGAATGCGGTCCCGAATTTTTCCCAACTCGATACGGCCAACTTCGTGGCCTATGGATACAATCTCTTTGGCGGACTTTTGGCTCGCCACTTGACGATCGCATTCGGTTACTTTGTGCTTACGGCTTTGGTTAGTTACTTCTTCCTCAAGACGCGGGAGATGGCGGCGTGAACAATCGTTCTTTGAGTCGAAAGATCATCTACATCCTCGCGATGGTGGCATTGCTCTTCCCCCTGTTTTACCTGGGCAAGCCACCTACGAAGGGTTCTGGAAAGATTGCGGAACTGCGCAGTCGTTACTCGATCGGCCAAGCCGATCTCGGGAAACTCGATCCAGCCAGCGAGAGCATGAAACTTGCCACCCTGGGGATGCGGGGGATCGCAGCGACCGCGCTGTGGATGCAAGCAGACCATTACAAGGAGGAGAAGTACTTTGACCGATTCAGCGCGACACTCAACCAGATCGCTTTGCTCCAACCCCACATGATCAGCGTCTGGCAGCACCAAGCCCACAACTTGAGCTACAACGTATCGCCTGAGTTCGAAGACTATCGCCAGCGCTACGAATGGGTCAAAAAAGGAATCGACTATCTGGTCAAGGGGACCAAGTTCAACGCTCGCAAACCGATTTTGCAATACGACCTGGGTCAGTACCTAGGGGCCAAGATGGGCAAGGCCGACGAGAAACTGCAGTACCGTGAACTCTTCCGCAACGACGACGAGTTCCACAATTACTTTATCGAACAAGGGCTCAACGCCAAATCGGACGATGCCCTGGGGCCGGACCGCAAGCCCGACAACTGGTTGGTCGGCAAGCAATGGTATGAACAAGCCTACCAATTGGTTGCCGCCGGGATGCCCATCAAGAAATCCCCGCACTTGCTCTTCAGCTACGGACCGCTCTGGCAGATGTACCACGGAGAAGCCATCGAAGAAGAAGGCGTGCTCGACGAACGGGCCAAGTTCGTGTGGGAGAGGGCTAGCCGTGATTGGAAGGATTTTGGAAACAGAGAGTTGGCGACCACCGGCTACGTCCCTGTGACTCTGCGAAGCATCGACACTGCGAAAAAGAACGTCGAGGAAGTCCGCGGCAAGTTCTTCGTGAAAACATCCGATGTCGTCGATAAGGTCCGTGCTGCCAAGAAAGAAAAAGCCGCTAGCGCCAATCCACGCAAGGTCGAGGCGTTTGACAAGCCCATG
>Ga0114973_10004089_pt1 | contig 10177 bp, 8 predicted proteins | sample M_140807_MF_Meta_FD_87025 | JGI IMG/M metagenome (GOLD analysis project Ga0114973, IMG submission 87025) | Freshwater microbial communities from Lake Montjoie, Canada to study carbon cycling - M_140807_MF_MetaG | ecosystem: Environmental > Aquatic > Freshwater > Lake | place: Lake Montjoie... | reverse complement strand
CTGGGTGACGCGCCTGACAGATCGGCGTGAACGGGGCGTTGTGAAACGCGAGACGGCCGCATCCCGGGGGTGGGGATGCGGCCGCCCGATCGTCTCCCGGGGGATTGGGGGGAGACGGAAACTCAGCGGTACTGTTGAATCCGCGTGGTCCTTAGCCCGGCCAGGCCGTGCTTCTCGATGGACTTCTGCCAGGCCTGGAACTCCTCCTGCGTCAGGGAATACCGTTCGCAGGCCTGTTCGAGGCTGAGGAGACCGCCACGGACGGCGGCCACCACCTCGGCCTTGCGGCGGATCACCCAGCGCCCGGTGTCTGCCGGCGGCAGGTCCCGTATGGTCAGCTGTGAGCCGGTCGGCCCGATGACATAGGCCTCCCCCCGGCTGTTGGTCCGCAGCTGTGTCTGTTGTTGTTGATACATGGCTTTACGCCCTTCCCACCATCAGGTCTTGGGACCAGTCTGGCCGGCATGGCATAACGTCCGATGAAAAATCGTAGTAAATAAACTGATAATCACAGCTACCCCCATGTATTAAAGAGATACAGTCAAGATGTGTTGCGATGTTAAATCGCATTAACCTCAAGACTTATCTCTTCATATTGATAAGTTCTTCCAGCATCTGATCGGCGGTCGTGATGATTTTTGAAGATGCGGAATATGCTCTTTGGGTAGTTATGAGCCCTGTGAACTCTGCAGACAGGTCGACCTTCGAGGCCTCGAGGGATGAGGACTGAATAGAACCGGCGCCGCCCAGTTGCGGCTCCTTCACAGAATACTCGCCGGACCGGGTCGACTGGGAATAGGCGTTGCCGGCCACCGCGCTCAAGCCATCGGGGTTGGCGAAGGTTGCCAGGCCAATCTGGGCCACCAGACGGACCAGGTTGTTATCGAAGATGGCCGTGACCTTGCCGTCTTCCGAGACCTCGACGCCCGACACATTGCCGAGGGGCGCGCCGTCGGGGTTGATGGAGGCGACCGCAGAAGTGGCCGAGAACTGGGTGAACTTGGTGAGGTCCATGTCGATGCTGGCGGCGTTGATGCCCAGGCCAGCGGCCCATCTCAGGCCCGCGCCGGCGGAGGAGGCGGCGAGGGCGATGTTCGGCGGATTGCCGATCCCCAGGGTTTGGCCGAAGAGGGTCGAGTTAGCTTCATCGAAGGAGCCATCTGACTGGAATGTCATCAACCCCGCAGCGATCTGGCCCGGACGCGCGGAGCCGGCGACGTCGCTGGCCGGTACGGCGTAGATCTCCGCGTGCCAGGAGTTGGCGGCGGCCGAGTCCTTCAGGAAGGCCATGGCCACCCGACGGCTGCCGCCACCGGAGTCGATGATGTTCATCTGGAAGGTGAAGTCAGGCTTGGTGCCGGTGGCGGGGTTGTTGGCGTAGTCGGCCAGGGAGTCGACGGTGCCACCGGCGTAGGTAGCGTCGCCCACCGAGCCGGTGATGCCCCGCTTGTCGAGGTTGGCGTTAATGAGGATTTCGGAGGTCGGCAGGACCTGGGCCCCCAGGTCCTTGATGTTGATCGAGTTCATCTGGCTCAGGTCGGAAGGATCGGTGACGATGGTCCCGGTGGCGTCCGCCGCCCAACCCTGGAGATAGTAGCCGGAGTCATTGACCAGGTAGCCATCGGCATCGACGCTGAACGAGCCTGATCGGGTGAAATACCGGGGATCCTGGGTTGTCACTCCGGTGCCCTTGTCGGTCACCACAAAGAAGCCATTGCCGGCGATGGCAAGGTCGGTAGGCGAAGCCGCCGGCTGGATCAGGCCCTGGTCGCCGATGAAGTGACGGGTGATCGCCTCTACCCCGCCGGCGGAGTAGCGGCCCTTCACGACCTGTGAGGTCACGACGTTGGCGAAGTTGATCTGGGTCCGCTTGTAGGCGGTGGTGTTGGTGTTGGCGATGTTGTCTGAGATCGCGGCCAGGGCCGAGGAGTTGGCGATCAGACCGGAGACGCCGGCGAGGAGGGCGCTGTTGATGCTCATGGTGTCTACTTTCCCGGGGTGTCGAGTTTAAGGATTATGGTGGCGGCCTAGGCGGGCTGCCGGACGGAGGTGACGGCGGTCCAGGGGACCTTTGCGCCGCCAATGGAGAGGACGGGTTTTCCGTTCACCTGCTCGACGCCCGTGACGACGCCGCGCTGGAAGACCCGTGAAGTGATGGTGGCGCCGGAGGCGTCCATCGGTGTGATGCGGAGGGTGTACTCACCGCCGTCCGGCCGCTTCAGGCCCGTAAGGTCGGTTCCCGACCAGGTGAATGTGTTATCGCCCGCCGAGACGCCGGAGGGTGAGGCGACTGCCATGGTCCGGCCGTTGGCGTCCAACACCTCGACCTTCACGGAGGCGGCGTCTCGGCCCAGGTTGTAGGCCCAGGTCGCCTTGCCGCCGGCCAGGCCAGTGGTGGCCGAGTCTGCGGAGACCTCCCGCCCGAGGACGGAAACCGCCTGGGACATGCCCGTTCCGGTGTTCCCGACCAGCTGCTTGAGGAGGTCATTGGAGTAGAGCTGCTGCTGCACCCCCGTCATCTGGACCAGCTGCTGGGTGAACTGGTTGGAATCGAGGGGGGACAGGGGATCCTGGTTCTGGATCTGGGTGGTCAGTAGCTTCAAGAAGGTGTCGTAGCTGCTGGACAGCTGGGCCTTGCCAAGGGCGCCTATGTCCTGTCCGGCGGCCTGAGATCCTGTCGCTGCAGTGACGGCCATGGGTCAGATCCTGATGTCTACGCCGGCGCGGAGTGAGAGACCGCGCCCGGCGAGGGGGCTGGAGGGGGATGGAAGGGTGTTGGCTTGCGCCTCGCGTTCGGGGGGCGCCGACGATTGGGGCCGTCCATCCTGGCCGTCGCCCCATCCGGACGACCGGCCCTGGGAGCGGTCACCAGCGACGTCGAAGGACAGGCCCCCGGACAGGTTAAACCCCGAGGTCTCGAGGCTGCGCTGGAGGTCTTCAGCCCGACGGCTGAGCTCCCGCGCAGAATGCGAGGTCTCGAAGGTGAAGGCGGCGCGGATCCGCCCGGACGAGTCGATCTCCAGGCGGACGTCGACACGGCCAAGGCCCAAGGGGTTGAGCTCCAGGTCGAACCGGGTGACGCCGTCGTCCAGCTTGCGAGCCGTCTGGACGGCGAGGGCGGCGACCGTTTCCGGGGTTGAGCGCACGGGAAGGGCCTGGGCCGGCGGTGCCGGACGGAATTCGGCGGTGGCCGGAGCCAGCGCGGCGGCCTCGGCGGCCTCGCGGCCAGGGACCCTGGCCACTACGGCCTTCAGGTCGAGATCCTTGTCCTTCGCCGGGTCCTCGCCGCCTGGAAGGGCAGAAACCTGCGCCGTCAGAGCCATGCGGGAGGGCGCCGAGGACGTGACCAGAGGCGCAGGCGCCGAGGTCTGGAGGGCCTCAGAACTCGTTTCGGGGGCGGTTGCGGAGAGGCCACGTCGGGCCTCCGGCGAACGGCTGGACGCCGCGTCCTGGCGGCGGGATGGGGGGGGCTCCACCTGGGCGACCTGTTCGGATACCGCCGCCTGAACGGCCAGGTTGGGCTCGGATGCTGCCGCCGCAACGACCTGGGCCGTCGTGGGCGGGGTGGGCAGGGCCACCTCAGGTGCGATGATTTCGGCGGGCAGGGTCGCCGCCGCCGCTGGACCCGCGCCCTGGGTAGGCGGGGAAGGCTCCGCCGGCATCTGGCGGCCGACGATGCGAACCACGCCGGGAGGCTGGGCAGGGAAGGAAGACGCCGGTTCAGGGCGGGCGACCGCAACGGAATCGGAATCCTGCGTCTCTGCAGGGCGTTGGTCGGCGGTGCTTGGTCCGGCGGCCCCGGGGACTTCCGCACCGGGCGGGACGTCCGGCACCTGAAGGCTTGCCAGGAGGCTCGTCTGGATGTCCGGCGACTTGACCCGCGCCTTGTCTGCAGGCTGGGCCTGACCCTCGTCCGGACGTGCGCCCGGGGCGATACCCGATGCAATAGGAGGCGACGCTGGTGGCGCTATACCAGGCAGGAGGGAAGGCGAAGCTTGCCCGGGGGAGACAGTGGAGACAGAGGAGACAGAGGAGACAAAGGCGGCGGTAGCCTCGCCCCGGGGGCCTGCGGGGGCTCCGGGCTCTCCAGAGGCAGCGTCCTTTGCTCCAGCCTCGCGCGCAATCGGGGATGGTGGGGGCGGCGTGGGGCTCAGGACCTGGGCCATGGCGAGGACCAGGCGAACGTCTCCGGGGAAGGTGGTGGCCGGATTGGGGTCTGTCTGCTCAGGTCCGGCCAGCGGGTCCCCATCGCCCTCTGTTTCGGGGTCCAGAAGCTGGATGTCCGGGGTGTCGCGCTTGGTGAGGGCTCCGAGCGCCTTCGGTTCGCCCGTGTCTGCGACCATAAGGCCCGGGTCCGCGACCACAAGGAAGGCCGATGTAGAGTCGGCTCCGGCCTGCGGTGACCCTGCCTTGGTCGCTACCTGCGCCGTCGCGGCCGGACTACCAGCTGCTGGCGTCAGGGGATTTGCGCTCAGGGCTCCGGCCAGGGCCGAGAGTAGGGCGGCGAAGTCTCCGCCGTCGCTGTTCGGGCCGTCCGACGCGGGAGCGCCGGCGGCGAGCAGGCCGGAGGAAACCGGCGCGAGAACTTGAGCGACGTCGAGGGTCAAGACGAAAAACCGGTCCGGATTTACCCTCCGGCGAGGGGCGCCTGCTGCGCCTCACGATTCCCGTCCTCACGTCGCAACCTTCGCGCCAACTTCTCCAGGAGCCCGCAGAGAGTTGAAAAATATGACTTAAATCTGATCTCGCCACTCTCCGCCTCGGACTTCGGGGGCGGTTTTTGCCGGGCCCGATCCGACCGGCAAGGTCGAGTCCTGCCGCCCTGAGGCCCGACCTGGCCTGGCCTTGGCACCGTGGCCCGGGACTTGCGACATGTCGGATATCTCAAAGCGGTCTCAGAAGTTGCCGCGTTGAAATGAAAGGATTTCTTCGGAGGCCTCGCGCAGGCGCTACCTAAGGAGCCCGGCAGAAATCGCCGGGACTGCGCAAGGGTTGCCGGTTCAGGGGGATTGTTCCCGTGTCGCTGACTGCCGTACTGAACAACGCTTCCTCCGGACTGATCGCGGCCCAGGCGGGCCTGCGGACGGCGTCCGACAACATCGCCAACGTCAACACCCCCGGCTATGTCCGAAAGGCGATCGACCAGACCCACCGGATCATCGGTGGGGTCGGCGCCGGCACCGAGGTCAGCGGCGTTCGCCGCATCGTCGACCAGTTCCTCGTCTCGGCCGGCCTCACCGCCGCCTCCACCTCCAGTCGCTGGAGCCTGACGGCAAGCACCCTCGACAACGCCCAGAGCCTGTTCGGGGATCCGACCTCGGACACCGGCTACTTCGCGTCCCTTGACAGGGTCTGGAGCACCTTCGACGCCGCGGCCCAGAACCCGACCTCCGGCATTCTCAAGTCGCAGTCGGTGGCTGTGGTCGAGGACTTCTTCAACCAGACCGCCCGGATCAACACTCAGATCGGGCAGATGGTGGCCACCGCCGATGCCCGGGCCCTGGGCTCGACCCAGGACATCAACGACATCCTGTCGCAGATCGCGCGGCTGAATACGGACATCAGCCGCGCCTCCGTCGGCAACGGCGATGCGACTGGCGCCGAAAACGTCCAGTCCGGCCTGATCGACAAGCTCGCCACCTTGATCGATATCAAGGTCCAGCCCCGGTCCGCCGGCGGCGTGACGATCCGCTCTTCTGAGGGCTACGAACTGGCCGGCGATGCCGCCGCCACCCTGGCCTACCGGTCCTCGGACTCCACGCCCGGCTACCTCGCCGTGCAGTATGAAGTGGGTGGTGAGCAGCCCATCACGGTTACGGGCGGGGAGATGCGGGCGCTCCTGGACCTGCGCGACATCCACCTGCCCGGCATCTCCGAGCAGCTCGGGGAGTTCGCGTCCCGGGCCGCTGAACGCCTGAACGCCGCGCACAACGCCTCGAGCGCCGCACCGGCGAAAAGCCTCCTCGAGGGCCGGGACACCGGGCTGGACCTGCCGACTGCAGTCAGCGGCTTTACGGGTGCGGCCACCTTGGCGGTCACCAACGCCGCTGGCGTCATCCAACGCCGGGTGGATATCGACTTCACGGCGGGAACCTTGAGTGTCGATGGCGGCGCAGCGAGCGCCTTCACCCCGGCCAGCTTCCTGGCCAATCTGAATACCGCTCTCGGGGCGTTTGGCGCGGCGACCTATACCAACCGTGGGCTGACCCTCAACGCCGCTTCGCCCAACGGCATCGCCATGGACGAGGGCACGTCACAGAAGGCCGGGCGGGGCTTCTCCCACTTCTTCGGCCTCAATGACCTCGTCAAGAGCTCCGGCCAGACCAGCTACGAGACCGGCCTCACGGCTTCGGATCCGCACGGGTTCACCGCCGGCGACACCCTGACCTTCCGTCTGACCCAGTCGGACGGCAGGCCGATCCGCGATGTGACCGTCGCCGTTCCGGCGGCCGCCACCATGACGGACCTGCTCGCCGCCCTGAATGCCAACTCCACCGGTGTCGGCCTCATCGGCGCCTTCGCCCTCGACGCCCAGGGGCAGATGAGCTTCACCCCAAGCACCACCCCCCCGGTGAACCTGTCCATCGCCCAGGACCTGACCAGCCGGGGTGCCGGCGGGCCGTCGGTCAGCGGCCTGTTCGGCCTGGGCGTGATCGAGCGGAACTCCCGTGCCGACCGCCTCTTCGTCGATCCCAAGATCGTCCAGAACCCCAACAAGCTCGCCCTGTCCCGGTTGGACCTGACCGTCGCGGCGGGCCAGCCCGCTGTCCGGCCCGGCGATGGCTCGGGGGCCCGCGCCCTTGCGGCGGCCGGTGAGACGCCCACCGGCTTCGACGCAGTTGGAACCCTGGGTGCCCTCACGGTCTCGCTCAGCGACTACGCCGCCCAGTTCGGAGCCTCGATCGGCCGTCAGGCCGAATCCGCCGACAGTCGCCGATTGACCACCGAGGCGGTGTCCTCCGAGGTCGCCGCTCGCCGACTGTCCGTCGAGGGTGTCAATATCGACGAGGAACTCGTCCGGCTGACCACTTACCAGCAGGCGTTCAACGCCTCGGCGCGCATGATCCAGGCCGCCAAGGAACTGTTCGACGTCCTGACCAACATCATCTGAGGGGGCCTGAATGAACCGGGTATCCACGAGCGGAAGCTATAGTTCGGTCCTGGCCAACCTTATGTCGGCCCAGCAGCGGCAGACCGAGGCGGGCGACCAGTTGAGTACGGGCAAGGTCGGCACCGACCTCAAGGCCTTTTCCCGAAACGCCCAGGTGCTTACGGCCATGCAGACCCTGGACACCCGTCTCACGGGCTTCACCGAGCAGAACGCCTTTACCGCCAACCGGCTGGACATCCAGGACCTTGCCCTGAACAAGGCGGCAGATGCAGCGGACCAGACCCGACTTGCGATCTCCAACGCCCTCGCCTCGGACCGGGCCGACGCCCTGATGACCGAGCTCCAGGGGCACTTCTCGAACGCCGTCTCGGCGTTGAACACCCGCCATGCCGGCAAGTACCTCTTCGCCGGCGGTCAGGTCGACACTCCGCCGGTGTCCGCCAACCAACTCTCCGATCTTACCGCGCCGGCCACCGTGATCGCCGACTTCTTCCACAATGACGACTATATCGACAAGGCGAGGGCGGATGAGACCACCACCCTCAACGTCGGCCAGCTGGCCGATGACCTGGGAACCTCCATGTTCACGGCCTTCAAGGACCTCCAGGCCTTCGAGGAAGGGGGTACAGGTCCCTTCACGGGCAAGCTGACGGCGGCCCAGAGGACCTTCCTCGAGAGCCAGATTTCCGTCTGGGACTCGGTGCACTCCAACCTGGTCACGGCGGCCGCCAAGAACGGTGCGGTCCAGAACCAGCTGGACTCTGTGAAGACATCAATGACCTCACGGCAGACCACCATCCAGGGCATGATCGGGGATGTCTCCAATGCGGACCTCGCCAAGGCTGCCTCGGCCCTGACCCAAGCCCAGCAGGCCCTCCAGGCCTCTTCCCAGGTGTTCCTGGCGCTGAAGGGCGCATCGCTCCTCAACGTGCTCCGGTAGCGGCCCGCTCGCAAAATCCCGCCGGTCCGACTAGATAGGGCCCATGACCACGGTAACGCTTTCCGATCGCCTGACCGAAGAGACCCGACGGGCCGTGGGCCTGCCCGCGGGCGCACGGGTGCTGGCGGCCATGTCCGGAGGCGTGGACTCCACCGTGACCGCCGCCCTTCTGGCCCGGGCGGGATACGACGTGGTCGGCGTGACCCTCCAGCTCTACGACCATGGCGCCGCCGTCCAGCGGAAGGGTGCCTGCTGCGCTGGGCAGGACATTCATGACGCCCGTACCGCCGCCGCGGCCCTGGGCGTGCCGCACTATGTCCTCGACTACGAGAGCCGATTTCGGGAGCAGGTGATCGAGGACTTCGCCGACGCCTACCTGCGGGGCGAGACCCCGGTGCCCTGCATCCGCTGCAACCAGACCGTGAAATTCCGCGACCTGGTGGAGACCGCCCGCGACCTGGGCGCGGCGGCCATGGCCACCGGGCACTATGTGCAAAGGTCAGAAGGCTTGGCGGGGGCACAGCTGAGGCGCGCCGTGGATCCGGCGCGCGACCAGTCCTATTTCCTGTTCGCCACGACCCGCGACCAGCTCGACTACCTGCGCTTTCCTCTTGGCGGCCTGCCCAAGGCCGAGGTGCGCGCCCTGGCCCTGGAGCTGGGCCTGGCCGTGGCTGACAAGCCCGACAGCCAGGACATCTGCTTTGTGCCCGAGGGCCGCTACACCACGGTGATCGACCGCCTGCGCCCCCAGGGGGCGGAGCCGGGCGACATCGTACACCTGGACGGACGGGTCCTCGGCCGCCACGAGGGCGTGACCCGCTACACGATCGGCCAGAGGCGCGGGCTCAGCGTCGCCGTGGGCGATCCGCTCTATGTCGTGGGCATAGATGCCGCGACGCGCCGTGTCCTGGTGGGTCCCCGGGAGGCCCTGGCGACCCGGGCGGTCTCGCTGAAGGAGACCAATTGGCTGGGCGACGAGGCCGGGCTAGACCTTGCCGCTGCAGCAGAGCGGCCGGTCCTGGCGCGGGTGCGCTCGACCGCCGAGCCGGTCGCGGCGCGGCTGGGCCTGGAGGCGGGTGAACCGCGGGTGATCTTCGACGCGCCGGAGTACGGGGTCTCTCCCGGCCAGGCCTGCGTCCTCTACGCCGCGGAAGACCCGGAGAGGGTCCTCGGCGGCGGCTTCATTGCGCAGGCGCTGAAGTCGTCGGCTCCACCGGCCGGGCCACTTCGTTACGGCGCATGAAGGGCAGGGTCCAGGGCGGGTCGTAGAACCAGGCCACAGGCTCGCCCGAGGCCCGCCAGGCCGATCCGGCCAGGGCGGCGTCGAGGACCTTTTCGTGGCGTGCGACGGCCTCCGAATTGCCAAGTCCTGAGAACTTCACCACGGCGAAGGTCCGCGAGGGGATCTCGACCAGGCGCACCCGGGGGTCATTCGGCTGGGGCAGGGTCGCCATTGTGTACTTCGACGGCATGATGAACTGGATCGACCAGGATTCGCCCCCGGCCGGCTTCTGGACGACGGGAGATGTCATGGCGATGGATTCGCTGCTCCCGGCCCGGGCCTGGACTACCGGGGCGGTCATGGCGATCGACTGGGAGCCGCCCGAGGGCTCGCGGCCCTGCACCACAGGCGAGGTCATGGCCACCGAGGCCTTCGTCGTATTGTCGCCGAAGATGTAGCCGGCCACCCGCCGGAAGCCTTCGCTCCGGGCGGTCTCCACCGGCCCCTCGACAATGGCCTCCGCCGCGATCTGGGGCGCATAGCGCCGGATCTCGGCTTCGCCGACCTGGCCCACCACCTCGTAGACGGGCTGCTCCGTTCCCGCTCGAATTCCAACCAACTGTCCCACCCCAGCCAGGAGGGTGACCAGGAACTCACCGACGCCCATGACATGTCTCCGCCTGAATGGAGTCAGTATGGGGCGCCGGGGGCGAAAACCAAAATCCCGGCATTTCCGGGGCCGGCGCCAGGGCCACTGACCCCCTCACCCGGCTTCGCCGGGAGCTCCCCCTGAGGTGGAGCAATTACCTTCCTAATTCCGCCTCCCAGGGGGAGGTGGACCGGGGCAAGGCCCCGGAACGGAGGGGGTCAACTGAGCCGCCGTTGACCCCCTCAGTCAGCTTCG
>Ga0114973_10004088_pt1 | contig 10177 bp, 21 predicted proteins | sample M_140807_MF_Meta_FD_87025 | JGI IMG/M metagenome (GOLD analysis project Ga0114973, IMG submission 87025) | Freshwater microbial communities from Lake Montjoie, Canada to study carbon cycling - M_140807_MF_MetaG | ecosystem: Environmental > Aquatic > Freshwater > Lake | place: Lake Montjoie... | reverse complement strand
TTATCAAATTATTCTTTATATTTTTTAAATGAAGAAGTTGATTATCATCAGAAAAGTTTTGAAGGAGTTATACCCCGAGTTAAAGGTGCTCGTCCGGTATAACCAAAAAAAGTATTTTGAAATCATTCTTAAAAATGTTAAGGGGGCTTATGTTGATAATATGTCCTACAAATATATGCTCACCATTCCCGGTTGTGAGAGTATGGTGATTGAAGATTTTGTTACTTCATTATTTGGATATTGTTCCATTCTCAATGAGGATAATTGCGTAATAAAGTATTTGGATAAAAAAGGTTCCCGAACAATCACAAAAATATTACCGTGATATTTATAATAAAAAAGATTTAATATGAAGATAGTTATTACGGAATCTCAGTGTAGATTATTAAATGAACAACCATTGTTAGGTTTGGCGGATATTGCAACAAGTCCGGAATTTGGTGCCTTAAGCGACGCTGGTGGTGGTTTGAGTGTTGATACTGGTAGTTCTTATGGTTGTCAAAAACTAAATTCAAGTGAAAATAAAGTTTCCCAATTATTTAAATTTGCTCAAAAACAACCACAGGTCCAAGTTAATCAAGTTGGTAATTGGATTAACCGATTAAAAAAAGGTATGGAAGGAATGGGGGCAAATGATGATGTATTAAAAGTTTTAACCGAAATTAAAACTATGTCTCAACTATCAACAATTATAAATAATTGGAAAAAATATTGTGGGAATAACCAAACCTTATATCAATGGCTTTCGGAAGAACATACAATAACTTGGGACACGATATGGAAATCTTTTGGTAAATTTAAAGACCAAGCTAGAATTCCGGATTGTTTGGATAAAGGTGATTACGTTTAAAAATTTCCCCCATTCTATTGATTGGGGATTTTTTTTTATATATACTTACCTATGGAAGAATCTAAAATAACAAGAACTATTAAGTTCTTAGACAAAAAATGTGTTATGAAACCAATGGATGGTGAGATAGGTTTAACCGAAACTTGGAACACCCATCCAACCGTTGACAATCCAAGAGACGTGTATATTAAACGCGAAGGAACCACATATTATTTAGTTTCGTCTAAATAATTCTAACCCCCAGTTAATTGGGGGTTTTTTAATTTAATGAGAATATGAAATTTATTATTTGTTTATTGTTTTGTTTGGTTGGGTATTCACAGATTCCCAACAACATTATTATCGGAGATTCCCAAACTCCATATGTTGATAGGAACTCAAAAAAAGTGGAAAGGGTTGTTGGACTATGGAAAGGTGGGATTGATGTTCCAGTCCTTACAAAAATGGTTCAGAGACATAAAGTTTCGACCAATGTCCAAAATGTTTTCTTATGTATTGGGACCAACGACTTATATGTGGATAGAGGAATTGAAAAATTATTTAAATCACTATGGATTACATTTCCAAATGCCAAGATTTATGTGATTCAGGGTTCTTGGGGTTGGGGTGGTGTTACTCACACCAAGTATGATAAGATTAAAAACTATTATAAACGATATCAAGAATTGGGTGGGACAATAATTGAACCTCCAATCGGAAAAGGTGACCCCCACTGTGATTGTCCGGTATATAAGAAAATTGGGGAATCTATTGATAATATATTGTTATGATATATTTATTGATATGAAAATTATAATAACTGAGAGTAAATTAAATCAAGCGGTAATTGACTACCTGAACGATACCTACGACACCAATAACATTGGTTGGACACCCGGTATTGATGATTTTGGTAATGAAGTGGACTATGCAATTGAATTTTATGAAGGAGATTACGAAGAAGGTGATAATACCGTATTCAGATGGTATGGTGAAGATTATTGGACTAGTGAAGATGGTGAAGGTTGGGGTGAGGAACTTCGTAAAGACGCTATGACTAAATCACCACAATTAGTTATTTACGATGATACGGTTTATTCGACACTAAATGGTTATTTTGGTGATAATTGGAGAAAACCTTTTATTGATTGGTTTTGGGATAAATTTCACGTTCCGGTTAAGACAATAGGAAGTTAGTGGAAAATAATGTATTATATACCCATTTTAATGGAAAAAAACACCATAAATGGTATAAAATTTGATATTTAATGGAAAACTATGAAAAAAATTATATTACTTTTAATGTTAGTGTTGTTAACTTCTTGTGAAGGTTATCAGGCTATGGTTTACGCTTACGGTATTCGTCAAAGACCAGAACCACAACCAAGACCAAAACGAGTGTATCATTATTACACACCATACACTTATTATCCGGTAGTGACTCCGGTTTATGTTTGTCCACGAAGATTTTCCGCACCATATTTTAATGTTAGAGGGAACAACTTTGAACAACAACAAAGAGGAAGAAGACGTTAATTTTTTTTTAATCAATTTGTGTTTTTATTTTTTTGAGATATTTATAAAAACTAGAGCATTATATTTATAGAATTTTTTATTATATAAGATATTAAAACTATCAAGACCCAAATTCCCTCCTGTCCGGAGGGTTTTTTATTTCCACAGATATTTATCAATATGAAAATTAGAATTAAAGAATCTCAATATAATAGATTGAACGAAGCTGTCGGTGTTCCAAGTAACATCGTTTTGGTTGCCCAACAACTATACGACAAAATGATGTCGGAACTTAATCCTAAAAAAAATCTCCGTTCATTACTTAAAAAAGATATTGTTTTAAAGGGTGACTTCCAAATTAACGATTATAAATTTAAAACAATAAAAATATCTTTTAATGTTGATGACATTAATGATTATAATTTACCGGAAGGACAAAACCCTAAAGTGTTGGTAACAAGTATGACCCATCACGGAAGGATTGAAATGAATGCTAAGTTTAATTATGAACGAATACAAGATATTAATAATGTTGAATTATCTATTAATTTTGCAATAGATAATGATACAACAACTCAAGACGTTATTGATGAGTTTAATAAGGAGAGAGTTGTTATGGTGTCAAGTTTGGCTCACGAACTAAAACACGCTTATGATGAATCTGTTAACCCAATAGTTAATACACGTAAGAGAGTTGATTATCAAATTGGTTCTCAAAGACAATTTGGTAATATACCACCATTAAATAAATTGTTAGGTTATATGTATTTTGCTCACACCACAGAAAACTTGGTTAGAGCAACTGAGTTATATGCCGCTTTAGAAGAGAGTGGAATTACTAAGAAAGACTTTTACAAATTTATAACAAACCATAAAGTTTATGAGAATTATAGAAAGGGTGCTAATTTAACATATCAGGGATTAAAAGAAGATTTAAAAGAAATCATTCCACTAATTAAACAAACTTTTGACGATAATGATATAGATTATCCGGGGAATATAACCGATGATGAAATGGTTGAATTAACATTAACTCAATTCTTTAAAATATTGTTAAAATGGAAAGCGAGGGATATGCAAGGGTTCTTAACCAATGATTTTATGGAAGAACTATTTGGATTTAGAGGTGCCAAACAAAGATATTTTGATAAGTATCTTAGTAAGATTACTAGATTTGGTGAGGATTATGAAAGATTCTTCCGATACGAAATCAATCAAACAAGAAACATTTGTTTTAAGATGATGAAAAAAATAAGTAAAATATATTCCCTAATAAAAGATAAAAACCCCCAAGATTAGATGGGGGGTTTTTTTTATTTTCTAATTTTATAGAAATGTAGAACTTCTTTTTTTGAAAAAAATGATTTGTCAAATATCTCAGGTGCTGCCCAATCATATTTTACGTAAAATGTTTTCACATATTTTTTTACGGTCTCAATTTCTTCTTGACTTAAATTCTTTTTTGTCTCCACAATAAGGTCACCCTCTTTTGTATAGTAAATTTTCTGACCATATTCCATTGGTTCCGGAAGTTTATCAACAGGTGTTGATTGTGAAAAAATTTGTGTCGATAACGACAATGCGATAATTAATTGTATTTTTTTCATAGTTTTGTTTATTTTTTTAAGATTTCTTTAGAGTAGAACTCATCAAACCCAACCATCATTTCTGTCATAGATTTGTTTGTCCCTAATCCAACGATGTTATCAATTAGACCAAATTCTTTTGCCTCATCCGAGTTGAACCATTTGTCGTTTCTTGATGACTCATACATCTCGTCAAATGTTTTTCCGCAGTTCTCAGCCAAGATTTTGAATAACATATAGTTATATTTCTCCGCTTCAAATTGATTGATACGAGTGTCTTGAACATTTCCTTGTGTTCCGTGAGACACCATATGTGTCATAATTTTTGAGAAGATTAATGAACTTCTTTTTCCTTTGGCTCCTGACGATACCAATACTGAACCCATAGACGCACACATCCCAACATTTAATGTGGCAACATCCGGTTTGATGTAGTTCATTGTATCTCTGATTCCAAGACCTGATAATACCGAACCTCCCGGAGTATCAAGATACATACTAATATCTTTTTTATCTGTCGTTTCCAAGAAGATAAGTTGAGCTTGGATGATAGATGCCATCTGACTCTCAACCGGTCCTGAAACCCAAATAATTCGGTCCATCATAAGTCGAGAAAAAATATCAAGTTGAGTTGCTCTCATCTCTCTTTCTTCCAAAATATATGGAGTAACACTCTCAATATGTTTTTGGTAGTAATCCAAATTAAGACCTGAGATACCTCTTTCACCTATTGCGAATTTTTGAAACTCTTTTCCGTAATTCATATTATTTTTTTTTGTTTTTCTTTCTTTTTTTAGGTTTTAATGTTGCCACAGCATCAGTGAATACATCAACTAACCCTTCTTCAGCACCATATACGTCAACATAAATTTTAACTTGAAGGTTTTTTTTCTTAAGTTGTTTTACAATTTTACGTTTTAGTTTTGGTTTAACTTTACTTAAATTCAAATCGACTAATACGTCTAATCCGGTTTTTGTTTCTAGTTCACTCATTACGCTTTTTGTTTAGATGGGACAATTGTTAATGCTTTCTCTACGGCAGCGTCTTTGGATTTTAATCCTTTCTCAACAAGTTTTCCGTTTTTGTAGATTCGGAAATCGTAAGTCATTGAATATCCGTGTTTTTTTGTTGTATCCGGTTTTTTTGTTGCTAATACATAAATGTCGTTAAGACCCACTTTAACAACATACTTCCCTTTTGAACTTGGTTTTCCCATTTTTAAATGTTTTAGATTATTAATATTGGACAAAGATATACAAAAAATGTTATTGTAACAACTTTTAATTAAAAATATTTTTATTATACTTGTGGTATTATGGAGCAAAAAAGATTTGAAAAAATATTACATTCATTATATCCCGACCTTGAGGTTGCGGATTATACCTTATTTGAAAGGTATGACGTTGGTGAGGATGGTAAATTTGAGAATAAAATAACTTCAGCAATATTCGTTGTAGTTAAAGGTAAATTTGAAAGTTCCGGTGTTAGTATTGGTGAAGATATTAGTCGTATGACCGGTATTGAAGTTGTTGTTGATAAATTTGAATAAATGAAGAAGATACCGGATATAGTTGTTTGGAGTGAGAAGGATGGTTATGACGCAAAATTAAAGTCGTATCCAACAAGTGCCGGTGGTCAAGGTTTTGATTTACCAAATGTTCCCTTGTTCAGAAGTTTAGCGTCAAAAAAGATGATGGATGTCTTTAATAGAGAACAACAAGAGATAAGAGAACGGATTGAAAAGATGTATGATGAGTATAATACTTCTATTATGGTGTGGGAATCTAAAATTTATTTTGAGCCGATAGTTGGAAAGTCATATTTTTTATATAACTTTGCAGGAGAATTAACATTATCACTTATCGCACCCAATGAATGGGGTAGAGGAAAAGATTTTGTTGGTGAGTATTTATTAAATTCTGATAACAAATGGATAACAAAAAATCTTGCAAAGAATGTCCCTGGATAGTTAGGAATCACTTTAACGATATGATTATCGGACATTCAATGAAACACGACAAGTCCCACAATTGTCATATGATACCTCCGGATAAAAGAGGTGGTCTGTGGGAAACAAAAGAAGAAACTAAATGTATTGGTAGAAAACAATTTGAAAAACAAAAAGAAAATGGAGAAAGAATTTATTGAGTATGAACAAGCATTAGCTTTAAAAGAATTAGGATTTGAAAGTCCATATCCTATAGGTGGATATCAAGGTGGTAAAGTATTTTATTACGAAAAGGGAGAACTGTATTATGATGGTAGACCAATGTATAGTTCAGATGCTCATTCAGGTCAACTATTGGCTCCACTATATCAACAAGCATTTAGATGGTTTAGAGAAAAGTATAATTTAAGAGGATTCATTGGGTTTAGACCAAATGTGAAACAATTTGATTGTCACGTCTATGATATGTCTTTGTCAGGTAAAGAATATGTTAAACAAAGAACAATGGAAGAGTTTAACAAAGACCCTAAAGTTGGGACTTACGAAGAAGCTGAACTTGAATGTTTAAAGAAATTAATAGAAATAGTTAAAAAACAAAAAGAAGATGAAAGCAACATTATCGTATAACTTAAACGACCCGGATGACAGAATGGCTCATATGAGAGCAGTTAAATCTTTGGATATGGCGTCCGCATTATTTGACATAACAAGAAACTTAAGAAAAAAAATTCAAAACAGATATGAAGATATTGATAACACACATAACGATGTGTTTGACGGGATTGATGCAGTTTTTGATGAAATTTACGAAATTTTAGAGGACAACAACATAGATATAGACGAATTAATCAATTAAATTATGAAAAAGTTACTATTATTATTAGTGTTAGGATTATTATTAGGGTCTTGTTCAGTTCCCCCATCATACGAAGGGCCAATTGACAACACCGGGCCAATTATTGTAACTCCTCCACCATCTAACGGAGGAACTATTACAACTCAATCATTGGTTGGACAAACTTGGAAAATATTTTATTACCGAGTTGGGCCTATGGGTCAAGTTATGACGACTAACGATACATTAGTGTTCTTAACCTCATCAACATATAAGTTTAATGGTTATCAATCAACATATCATTTAACACCAACCGGGTCAGGATATAACTTAAGTTTATATGAAACAACTTGGGGTAATTTGAGTGGTTCAATATTATCAAACAACATTGTTAATGGAACCATATTGGGAACCAAGTTTGTGGATATCTCAACCGGGTCATCAAATACCACTGAGTATTACCTGTGGATGAACAAAATATAACGATGTCTCCGACATTGATGTCGGGGACATATTAAAAAAATAATAAGATGACGGAAGATGAAATGATATTATATCGTTTAACTGGTTGGTCTTTTAAGGTATCCGGTGGTGAAGTATTTGTTTCTGTTCCGGGTAGAGATATTACTGAAGACATTGACACAACAAAACTAATCAAAGAAATGGAATACTTGGAAGGGTTTATGATTAAACTAAAAACCAAGTTGGATAATAAAGATTTCTCTGATAGAGCTCCCGAGGATGTTGTAAATAAAGAAATTAAAAAATGGAACGACTGTTGGGACAGATATGACACGATTGATAAAACATTAAAATACTTAAATAAAAAAAATGGATAACGCAATTTACGAATACATAAAAAACGGAATTACAATAGATGGTAATCCAGATGACGGTTACACAGTTTTTACAATCCCAACCCAACATTTCAAAATTGATAATTTGGATGAATTAACGAAATGGACTTTTGAAAATGAGATTAGAAAACAGAAAGAACACGATGAATTAACTTCCGAGATATTCAAGGAAGTTCAAAAAGAAATTGACCAAGAGATTTTAAATCAATTACGTGGTGGTAAACCTAATCCGGATTTCATCCCAATGAATACGACTGATAGATTATTTCATAAATTTTTGGACACTCCTGACCCGGATGCTGACCCGGACATAATATGGGGTAAAAACCAATTTGTTAATATGTTATTAACCGATGATGACTTCTACCAAAAGTGGGGTGAGAATTGTTGTGAGGAATTGACTTACGAAGAAAGATATAAATTATGGTTTACTAATAACTATGAAACCGGAATGGAATATAATTTAGATATTGAACCTGATTTTGAAAATGATTATTATGAACCAACACCAAAAAGAAAATTAAAATAAGATGGGTAAGAACGAAGTAAAAAAGGACTTGTAAATGTTATATAATATAAAAGTATTATACAAAAATTATTTAGAGAAATGTGATAGATTATTTAACTCACATAATTCTAAGGTTAAAAATTCACCTTATGGTAAACACCCCAATTTATATTTGGATAAGAATGATTTGTTGGATGAAGAAAAATTTAATAACAAATTATCGTCCGATGATGAGTTTAATAAAAATTGGAATAATTTAGAAAATAAAAATATTGAGGAATGTATATTATAGTTTGGAGAAATAGTCACCGGGAACCATTTATTGATGTGGATTTTAGTCAATTTATGAAATCGTATTATAGTTACGAGGAGGCTAAGGCTGCTGCCGAAGAAATTGTTAAAAACGAAAACGAGGGTGAATCAAGTCCTTGGTATTTTGATTATAAAATTTATAAAGAAACAGATTATTAAAAAAAAGTTATGACATACGATGAATTAGAAAATTGGCAAGCGGTTAGTTACCGAATGGATAACGAAGGAATTGACTACTGCTTTGAAAGTTATTCCAATTGGGATGAAATCAAAGATGAGGAATTCCATAGATTAAGATTGGGATTCTTACAACATATGAAAGAACTTCGTGAATACATTGATACTAAAGTTGAAGAAGGTGAAAACCTTGAATTAGATGGAGAATTAGAAGATGAATAACATAGACAAACAATACCAAGCACTATTACAAGACATCCTTGATAATGGTGTGGTGAAAAAAGACAGAACTGGAACGGGAACAATCTCTGTGTTCGGAAGACAAATCAGACATAAGATGTCAGAAGGATTCCCATTACTTACAACCAAAAAGATGCCGTGGAAATCAATCGTCACAGAACTTCTTTGGTTCCTTCAGGGGAATACAAACATCAAATGGTTGGTTGATAATGGTTGTAATATTTGGAATGGTGATGCTTATAAGAATTATGAAAACGAATTCAATAAAGGGGATGTCTTTGGTATTCGGTTAGATGATGGAACAGAAAGAGTTGCTAGTATTGATGAATTTATTAGAAGAATTAAAGTTGATGATGAGTTTGCTAAGAAGTGGGGTAATTTAGGAAAAATATACGGGTTCCAATGGAGAAATTGGGGTGGATGGAAAGACACCAAACAAACAGGTTTTTTACATAAAACTGATAATGGTTGGACTGTTAAGTGGAGCGATTTACATTCATTCGCTAATGGTACTGAGTGGTTAACAACACCAATACAGGATTCTGACCAATCTCTTTACAGTGATGAAGATGAAGGTAAAAAAGTTTACTATAAAAACATAACACTTGGTTATAATGATTCTTTTTGTCCAGTTCAAGTTGCTAAAGTTATTGATGATAAGTTTGACAAATATGTTGGAGGAATAGACCAAATTCAAAATCTAATCAACGACCTTAAAACCAATCCGGATAGTAGACGATTAATGGTTAATGCTTGGGCAGTTCACGATTTACCAAATATGATTCTCCCACCTTGTCATTATGGATTTCAAGTTTATACAAGAGAGTTGAGTGAAGATGAAAGGTTTAGAATTGCTTACAAAAATTTAGAATTAAGAAAGAAATTAGAAGCACAAAGTAAAATGTTACGTTATCCTGATGGTCATAATAAAGTTATGGATGATGCAAATATACCAACCAGAGCAATCTCTTTAATGTGGAATCAACGTTCAGTAGATACATTCTTAGGTTTACCATTTAACATCGCTTCTTATGGATTGTTATTGGAGATAATAGCAAAAGAAGTTAATATGGTTCCTGAAGAGTTGATTGGAAATTTAGGTGATGTTCATTTATATTCAAATCATATTGAACAAGCCAAAGAACAGATTGGGAGAAAATATACTCACGAAGAAAGAACCGAATTGTTAAAACAAGCGATGGGTGAAGAAAATTATAATAAAGCGGTTGATGAATTAATGCCGTTTGGTGGGGGATTAAGTGGATATTATGAATTTTATAAAATTCCATATAGAACAAGAGAACCTTATCGATTACCAACATTAGTAATGGTTACTAACCCCGATTTAAAGTTTGATGAATATGTTTAT
>Ga0114973_10004084_pt1 | contig 10182 bp, 8 predicted proteins | sample M_140807_MF_Meta_FD_87025 | JGI IMG/M metagenome (GOLD analysis project Ga0114973, IMG submission 87025) | Freshwater microbial communities from Lake Montjoie, Canada to study carbon cycling - M_140807_MF_MetaG | ecosystem: Environmental > Aquatic > Freshwater > Lake | place: Lake Montjoie... | reverse complement strand
CCACAACCAGCACCACCAGCAACACCACAACCACAACCAGCAACAGGACCACAACCAGCACCACCAGCAACACCACAACCACAACCAGCAACAGGACCAGAAACATATGTAAAAAAAGATATGGAAAAAATATATATCGATGTAAAAGATTTTGATATAACCAAATTGGACCTACAAGATTGTACTAAAATACTTTCTCATTATGACATTTACGTTCCATTTACATTACATGATAAAAGCCAAGTAGGGTATTGGACGAATGATGATTCTAATCTTTGTTATAAACTAGAGATGCGTAATGACATGTTACTTGGTCATTATAATAAAACTATTCAGATAATATTGAATTATACTCAACTTGAAAATAATACTAAAGAAAAACTTACTGATGACAAAAAAAAAACTTTACTTACACACCTTCATGTATTATTATATTATGCAATCAATGGACGCAATGTTCCCTTATTCAATAATATTGTTGGAAACATTGTAATTGGTCAAAACAATAAATTTAAAAAAAAATATAATGGTGTTGAATATCCTAAAAAAGGAGGTACAAATTTATCGCAAACAGAATATTTTATGTTGATTAATAGTATAATTTCTACACCTGATGATGAAATATCCGATTCTTCCGAATCTATTATTCAATCAGAAAATGATTTCGAAGAGTCGGATTCATTAATTGAATTAAGAAATTTTATTGATTTAAGACAAAAATTTTATCAAAAAATAGTTAAACATGATGATAACATAAATAATGAAATGAAGATTTTATTTGAAACACTTATCCAAAATACAACTAATTATGATGAATTAATTAAAATAATTAATACTAAATATGTTGATGAAGATATTAGTGATATTAAGGAAATAGAACAGTTTTCTGATAATGATAAAGATGAATATAAAAAACTTTTTCATGAAATAAAAATTGATTTGTATATAAGCGAATTAGTTAAAAACAAAAATGACAAACAAACAATAGGTAATAATTTTAAATCTTATATTGATAAGGTTAGGCTTAAATACAAATGTGAACCGACAAATAATGTTTTAGATATTTATAGGAAATATTTAAAAATTATATTTACATTAGATGATAGAGGTATTTCTAATTTAAATACTTCTAATAAATTAGATAATTATATGATAAAATATATAAATGAACAAACCCCCGAATCTATTTATGAAACTAATGTAAAAAATATTACACAAATAGATATAAATGATGCTGAATTTTTAGATAAAATAATTAAAAACTATAAGGCAAATTGGAATATATTGCCATATCTAAAGTATTATTTATCGAAAGAATATAAATTTACTCCACAAAAAATTAAAGATTATTTTAGGGATATCAAACAAATTGATTTATTAGAACCTGAATCTGATGTTATATTAATTAATATTAGTTCCAATATTTTAGAAGTAAATAAATCTGATATTAATGAATCTGATATTGATGAATTATTTAATCATAAATCATTATTAGATTTAACAAATAGACTAATGGATTATGATAGAAAAATATGTAAATTTAATTTAACTGAATTATTAGTTAATAATTTAACATCTGATTATGTTCCGTATAATTTAACATACAGAAATGCATTTATTTTAGATCCTGCTGATGATAATGGAGAAATTATAATGAGTAATATATCTAATATTTATGACCATGTTAGTTGTATGTATTTATTTACTATGATGGAATTATTTGATGATATTTTTGATAAAAATACTGGTGATAAAAAAAAGATTAAAGGAGATGATGGCGATTATAAATTATATGAAGAATATAAGAAAGATATATTTTTAATAAAAAATAGAATAAAATCAAATCAAAAAATGAAAGATTTTAATCAAAATATGGAATATTTTAATAACAACTTGTTTAAAATCAAACGTATATCCAAAACAGGGAACATAAATGCGCAAGAGTTATTTGATTTTGTTGAGAATTGTTTGAAAAGCCTAAATATTATAAAATCTGAAAGTTCCGATTTAATTAATACTAGAAAAACTGCGCTTAAAAAATATATGATATTAAATAATTTTATTAAAAATAATAATTTCAGAAGTAAGATTTTATTATTAAATAATTCTATTATAGAATACTTTGCTAGAGTTAAATATGGGCGAGAAAACAGCTCAACAGCTGCTAAAGATTTTAACAATAAAATATCTGAGATAGATTTTACTAGTTTTGATATTGTTATTGATGATGAAAAAATTAATCTATCTAAATTAGACTCTTCTAATTTAGATAATTTTTATTGTGAATCATCAAACATATGCAATGCAGGTTGTTATAATGAATTTAATACACTAGAAAGTAAAGTTAAATCCGCTAAAATCGCACCTATATCATCAGATAATTTTAATTATCAATTAATTTCTGGTGGTGTATTAGCTGGTACAATATTTTATAATTATTTGGGTAGTATTGTATTAGTAATATTGATTATTCTAATTATTTATTTACTATACAAATTATTTATTGATAAATCTTCTACAACTGAAGAAACTAAAAAAATATCAGGGTTTCGGAATGTTCAACTTATAGATGATATTTATCATAAAGTGCCTAATAATGATAAATTTTTAAAGCCAGATTATATAGAAAATATTACCCCATCTATAGAATTACTTGATAAAATATCAATTTCTAATCCTTATTATTCTCCAGAAATGAATAATAATATATCAAAAAAGCCTGTGCTTCCTGTTAAACCTATATTACCTATTCTTCCAGTTAGACCTATAATGCCAGTAAATCCATCTAAGCCTGTGCTCCCATCAAAACCTATATTACCTATTCTTCCAGTTAGACCTATAATGCCAGTAAATCCATCAAAACCTACAATTCCAGTAAAACCATTTATACAAAATAATCCATATATATATTAAAATGCAAAAATTAGTATAATAAAAATAGTATAATAAACATATCTTTATTTTTTTTATAATGTATACACCAAATGGAGAAAATGATTTGTATATTACAAAATCTGGAGCTTTTTTGGATTTTGAAGAATTAGATGAAAAAATATTAAAAAAAATAGTAAAATATTTTACTCTTAAGTATGAAAAGGATGAGTATAGAAAAGAAATGAAGTCTTATATTATGGATAGAAAAAATAATAGAATAATTTTACCAAGATTTGGTATATTTGAGATAATAGATAAATATAAATTTAATTATAAAACAGTTTCAGAAATTGCAGAAGGAGATAATATTATAGTTAATTATAAGGGAAGTTTAACAGATAATCAACAGTTGATATCAGAATATTTAATAGAGAATATCTATAATAAAAAAAGATTAAAAAGAGGAAGTGCCGGATGTATAGTAAATTTAGAAGCAGGACAAGGTAAATCATTTTTAGCATCATATTTTATTAATATTTTTAAAAAGAAAACTGCTATAATATTACATTCAACATCTTTACTTAGCCAATGGGAAAAGGTGCTAAATGAAACATTTGACAATCCATCTATTGGTTATTATTATGGAAAGAAAAAGAAAGATGGAGATATAGTTTTATTAATTATAGATTCGGCATGTAGTGACAGTTTTATTATAGATAATAATACTATTTCATCTACAGAATATTATAATCAATTTGGCTTTATTATTTATGATGAATGCCATTTATATGCTAATAACCTTTCATTAAAAGCATTAAAAAAAGCACAAGCTCCATATATAATGGGATTATCAGCAACTCCAGATGAAAATTTATATGGTTTTGATAAAATAGTCTGGTGGGAGCTTGGAGAAGTTGTTGATACAAAAACAATATCAGGATATAAAGCAAATAAAGAAGAATTTAAAGCAATAGTTCATAGAGTAAAATATTATGGAAAAGAAGAAGATACTAAAATATTTATGGAAAATGGAGTAAATGTAAGTTCCATAATTAATAAAATATGTGAAGATTTATACAGAAGAGAACTAATAATAAAATATGTTATTGAAGGTTTAAATATGGGTCTAAATTTATTTATATTTGCAGATAGACGAGACTATCTATCAGAATTACAAAAAATATTGGAAGAAAGAAATATACATTCTAATATTCTTGATACAGAAAATGCATTTAAAAGAATAGTAGGTGGAACAACAGATGATGAATTAGAAATTGCTGAAAAGTTTTCTAGAGTAATTTTAACTACATATCAATATATGGGAACCGGAAAAAGTATAATTAAAATGAATGGTATTATATTAGCAACTCCTAGGAAATCTAAAATGAAGCAATATATAGGAAGAATATTTAGATTAGGTTCTGATAATACTATTAAAAGGCATATTTGGGATATCTGCGATGAAAATACTTTATTATCGAGACAATATTATCATAGAAAAAAATATTACGATGAAAAGAATTTTGAATATGATACGGTAAAGATTACAAATAACTAATTTTCATAATATTGGAATTCCATTAATTCAATACTTTTATTTATATTAGGAGTATATAAAACTGCATCATTATCTTTTTGATAAAATCCTTTATATATAATAAAATCCTTATCAGGTAATACTGTATTATTTGTTTGTTGAACTGAAACCTTATTAAATAAATAAGCTAGTTCTATCGGTATATTTATTTCTATTAATAATACACTTGCACTATATTTATTTGCTATTTCTATAAATGGCTCTCTTAATTTATTATTATATAAATTGCAATCTAATATAATGCTGATTCTTTCCTTTAAATATTTTTCTGCATCTTTTAGGTTCCTTTGATATTTTCCATTAAGAACGATTATTTCACTAGTAGAATTTAGTTCAGTATTTTGCCATATTCTTACAATCTGATTTGTTATAGTTGTTTTTCCCGACCTAGGCGCACCATATATAATTATACAATTATTTCCCGTTAATCTCTTAAACCAATTAGTATTTTTTTTTAATGATAATTCTTCTATATATCTTTTCCTTTCTTCTATAGATAATATAGATAAAACATTTTTTTTAACATCAGATGGAGTTTCTGTAGTTTTGCTTTCAGTATATTTATTTTCTGTAGATTTTATAACATCATCAAAAGTTTTTATTTCACAAGTTTCGGGATTTATTTCTTCATAAATGAATTTTATATCAGATATTAGAGAACAATTATTATGAAAAAATTTATCATTAAATATTTTTACATGGTTAATATTAACTTTTCCTATATTTTTATAATAAGAATTTAGAAATGACCATGAACCAGTATATGGTTTAGATAAATTATTTGGTTTTAATGGGAATAAAGCTAATAATATAAGATTAGTTCTTAATACATATTCTTCTAAACATGTTTTAATCATATCTATTAATATTTTATTATTATTTGTATAATTATGTATTATTACTATATCATTATCTTTTGCTAGTTTTTTTATAACTTTATTTACAATATTAATTTCTATTTTCTTTGATAGATAATCTGATTTCCTCATTTTTTTAATTAAAAATCCTTCAAACTCTATAATTACCAAGTTTCCCTTAAATTCAAAATGTTGATGTTGATATAAGAGTATATTATCGGTCAATTCCCACATATCTATAATATAATAATAACGTTTTATTATAACAATATAGAAATTTTTCACTTCGTAAAAAATTTGGGTTTATTTAATTTTTTTTGAAAAGAAATTCCTTCATTAAAATTTTTCACTTAAAATTTTTCACTTCGTAAAAAATTTGGATTTATTAAAAATTTTACTTCGTGAAATTTTTTTTTAGACATTTGGTCCAATAATATCCTTGTAATATATCTATATTTTTATCTGCTATTTGAAAGTATGAATAATTTTTTTTACATAAATCTATGGCAAATTCTGGTTTAACCTTTAAATTTTCTATCATATATGCTATTGTTAATATAAATGATAATTCCAAATTATTCGTTTCTAATATTATAGGTGAAGAATCCATATTTATATATGAATTAATAGTTTCGAAGTGATTTCTTAATTCAGATGCCGTATCCGCTATAATAACAATAGTATTGGAATTTCTGTATGGTTCTATATGAATTTCTTCTATTTTTTTATTTACTATTAATATTTTTCTATATTTCTTACTGCTAATCTTAATCATAGTAACATAAATATTATTATAAAGTTTTATAACAGATTTTGACCCATCTTTACAACATGAGCAATAATTTTTCTCATATAAAAATAATCTCTTATCGCAATTTTTACAACTCATTTTCTATTTATATTTTGATTATTTATAATAAATATATACTGAATAAATAACAATCTTTCAATATATTCAATGGATTATATAGAAATTTTAATTTCAATAGCAATTGTTATAATAATATTAGTTTTTACTATTATATTAACTGTATTAGCTCCGGCTCCTGTTGTATTTATGGAACCATATATAGATGTATCAAATATAAATAATAAGTTTGATGATATAAAAAAAGAAATACAAACCGTCAATGATATGAAATCTGTTATTCCAATTTATGGTTTTGATAAAATAAAGGATTTTAGGTTTCCTGTTATTTATAATGCTATAAAAAAATTACCGAATGTTATTAATATAGGAATAATTAATCTAAAACCGAAATTTGAACAAATTAGGCAATATGGATATGCTCCTGTAGCAAATAATACTATTCGTTATTTTTTACCTGTAGAAGTCGCTGCTACCAATAAATCAGGTATATGGATAGACGGATTCAAAAAATTCTTTAATGAAAATAAATGGATTTGTGCTGATATATCCAGAGAACATTCATTATTTAATAAATATAAGTATGGAACATGCACAGTATTATTTATTGATATATTACGTGAAAGCGGAATGGGAACATCTAAAAATGATAATATTGTATTAGATGAGGTTTTGCTTATGTTTTAAAAAAACTATGTTTTAAAAAACTATGTTTTAAATAATATATAATGGTAAATTTTGTATTGAACTATATTTTAACAATTTTTATAATATGTATTCTGCTATATTTATATTACATATATATAGGATTTTGTAAAGATATTTATGAATTACAATCGCTATATCCTGATTATTTATCTGGGGATAAGTTAAGTTATTATGAAACTTATTCTATGTTTGCTCTATTACCTTATAGAATAACGGAAACCCATGATATTATAAAATATAATTTAATTTATTTTTCAGTATATTATGGACTACCTCAAATTCCAGATTATAGAGCTATATTTTTCCCACCAGTAAAAGAATAGCTGTGTAGATAAATATAGATAATCTATATGGATATTTTCTATAATATAGATAATCTATAGAATTTCTATAATATAATTTCTGAATTAAAAATTGAATTTGTAAAATATAGTAAAATGAGTTTTGATAGTCTTTTGGCAAAGTTCAAGGAAGATTTGGAAAAATCTCATATGAATAATAATGAATATTTATTAAAAAAAATAGAATCTCAAGAATTAGAAATTAAAGAGAAATGTAATAATATAGAAAAATTATCGAAACAAAATGAAAATTTGACAGGAGAAGTTGATATCTTAATTGAAAAAATTTCTACTTTAGAAATAGAATTAGGAACTGCTTTATCTGATTCTGAAAAATTAAAGTCATTAGTTGAAAAATATTCAACACAATCAAATGATATTGCAAAAGTAAAAGAATATGAAGAATCTATAAAAAATATTAAGTTGTCAAAGATTTATATTCTAGTAGATCCTAGAATTAAAGATGCAGGATTACCCAATGATGCATCTGTTACATATGATTATGGGGCTAGGTCATTTATAACAGATGCATATGACAATTTTACTTGGAGAAATGGAACTTGGTTTAAGATTACCAATGAATTAAAGTTTAAATCTGATATTTCCGATTCATTTACAAAAAAAGATGTTCAAGGACATAAAATATATAGAACTCTAATAAATGATTCGTATAATTCTATTATAGTTAATAATAATAGGTATTTTATTAAGAGTCGCAATATAATATGTAAAAATGGGAAATATGAATTCTGTTCTTATCAAGAACCGAATAAAGCTGTTGTGATTTGTCCAAGAACAAAAGAAGAATTTGAAATTTATGCAACGGATATTATATTCGAAAGTTAGTCGCTAAACTGACATTTCATAGTTTAATTTATTATGATATGTATAATTTACTAGTTTAAAATCACTAAATGTGAAATCATTGATATCTAAAGAATCAGTATTTTCTTTTTTAATATACAATTTAGGAAATGCATATGGTATTCTGCCAATTTGTGTTTTAAAAGTATTTTTTAAGTTATTATAAATATGAGCATCACCTATATTCCATATTAGTTTTTTTGGTTTTTTATTAGTAATATATGCTAATATTATAGTTAGCAATGCTCCTGTTGCTATATTCCAGCCTCCAGCTACTGCATAATCGGATGAACGTTGAGTCATCATGCAACTTAAATATTCATCTTCTACATAAAATTGATAATTATATAGACATGGAGGCAATGGCGAATTTGATAAATTAGATGGGTCCCATAATGATATAATTAATCTTCTGCTGTTTGGGTCTGTTTTAATTAGATTTATTATATTTTTTATTTGGTCAAATCCTCCTGTATAATTAGTATGACAATCTATATATTTTTCTCCAAAATGGCGAAATAAAAATCCATATGTTGGTCCCATATCTCCAACTGGTAAATGATGTAAATTATGTTTATCTAAAAATTCTCTAGAAGTATTAGGTTTCCAGATATTAACTCCCTTATTCTCTAATATTTTTGAATCCGTTTTCCCGCTAATAAATAATAATAATTCTTCTACTATTCCTTTGAAATACATTTTTCTTGTTGTTAATAGTGGAAAAGTATTATTTGTTAAATCAAATGTTTGATGTATTCCAAAAGAAGAAACAGTCCCTGTTCCTGTTCTGTCATCTTTATTATTTCCTGATAATATTTTATTTCCTATTCTTAAGAATAACTTTTCTTCTGGATTGCATAAACTATAAGCAAATATTGGATTTTTTCCATTTATAATTTCTATTAAAACATATTTAAAAAATGGAGTATCAGATGTTTTATTTTCATAAATTTCATTTCCTGAAAAATCAGTTTCATAAAATCCATTTCCTGAAATTTGATTATATGTTAATAAAACATGCGCTATTTTATTCTTAATTAAGAATTCAGAAGTTTCTTTATCATATGTTGAAAAGTAATTAAATTTTCCAGAGAAAATCGATTTTTCAGAAATATTTGAATTTTCAGAAAACTCAGTTTTTTCAGAAATATTTTTTATATACTCTTCACATGATTCAAATCTTACTTGTGAATCATATTTTATATAATCTGTAAATAATACATTATTAATTAATATCGGATTAATTAATAAATCTTCCAATACGCAACTATCAATTAATAAATACATTTTATATATTTTATTTATTTAAATATACTTATAACATAATTTATAACACATATTTTTTTATAGTTTTTAAAAACTTTTATAAAAAAATGATTGAAACTGGATATGGAATACTTGATGAATATGAATATGCAATAAAAAATGTAAATACTATACCAGAAAATGAATTACAAGATTATTCTATTAATATCAATAGGCTATATATTCAACCTATATCTACATTAGCTCCGGAAACATTGAAGGAGATGCGTGAATATTTTAAATCAAAAAGAGAAATGATAGAAAATGCAATAGAAAAGTTTTTCAGTGACCCATATAAAAAAATATACCTTATCTTGATATAGATTGGGATTTAATTTCTGTAATAATAACTTATATACTTACAGATTCAAAAAATGAAGAATCTAAAAGATTTATAAGTCCTGTATATTATGACACTCTACCACCAGATACTATATTTATTACTTATTCCAATAATGAAACTATATATCAATATTATCGTAGAATAATAACTCTTATAGAAGATGCAAAGGATATTAAGAGTTCCCGAAAGCCAGCAAACCCTAAAGATGAATCCAGTCCATATGCAGAACTTGAAAAATATAGAAAAAGTAACAATGAGTGCAAAGATAGTTTTCAAAAATATAAATACGATACCGGAGCTACTATAATTACTACCATTATTTTATTAATTATAATATTAATATCTAGTATTGTATTTTCTATTATAAATTCTGAGTATTTATTTATAGTTTTAATGGCTTTACCAGCTATTATTAGCGGAGTTTT
>Ga0114973_10004082_pt1 | contig 10185 bp, 12 predicted proteins | sample M_140807_MF_Meta_FD_87025 | JGI IMG/M metagenome (GOLD analysis project Ga0114973, IMG submission 87025) | Freshwater microbial communities from Lake Montjoie, Canada to study carbon cycling - M_140807_MF_MetaG | ecosystem: Environmental > Aquatic > Freshwater > Lake | place: Lake Montjoie... | reverse complement strand
AGGTTATAAAGCAGCAGTACCGGTAACAAGAGCTAGAGCCAATGCTCAGACATTCCTGACTAGTAATGCTGGTGATCACTTTAGTAGCGTACTTAACGGATTAGTTGAACGCGCTAAAGATTATCCACCAGAAACCTTTGGGTATTATGAATACTCAGCACCACAGTATTGCAAGATTGATATTCGCTTGGAATCATTCTGGCGTGATGCTGTTGCACCCAGTAATCCTGCATTGGGATTCATAATTACAAAAGAATCGATTGAAGAGGCTATTGCAACTAATCCAATCGAGCAGACAAGGACAGAAACGCTTTGTCAATGGATTGATAGCTTGCAATCACCCTGGCCGCATGGAATCTTGGAAGAAACATCTGATAACACCTTAGAGATGTCCGTAGGGGCTTATACAATCTTTGGATTTGATGTCAGCCCATCAAGGCGTAATGGATCGCTGGTCGCAGGTCAATTATTGCCAGATGGTCGAATTGGCATAGGAATCTTGGAAACTTACAGCTCTCAGATGGCAATTGATGAACTTAAGATGGCGGCTGCAATCAAAGGCTGGTGTGATATTTACAAACCACGATTAGTCTGCTTTGACAAGTACGCAACCCAGACTATTGCAGACAGGCTTTTACAAGCAGGCGTTATGTGTGAAGATGTATCTGGCCAGCAATTCTACAAAGCCTGTGGTGATCTATTAGAAGGTTTGGTCAATCATCGAGTAGTCCATAATGGACAAGCAGAACTTGTAGCACAATTCAATAATTGTTCAGCAAAGCTCAATGACTCAGCCTGGAGAATTATTAAGAGAAAATCGGCAGGCGATATTTCAGCACCTATTGGATTGGCAATGTGCGTTTCCAAATTGATGCTACCTGCTCCAAAGCCACAAATTATTGCCTAAACACAACACACCCAAATTGTCAAGAATTAGACAAAGTATGGTAAGATGTGTAAATGGGTCGCTTACTGCAAACATTCGGATTGCAAACTAAACCTTTACTCGAAGCACAGTCAGCACCCCAAGTTCTCGGCGAGTATGCAGCTTATACAATGCCGTTTCAATATGCTTATGCAAGTCGCACAGATGCAATTTCTGTTCCAGCAATACAAAGATGCCGCAATTTACTTGCAGGCACGATTGGTGCAATTCCAATGGAGTTGTATCGCAAATCTACAAATGAAGCAATAGGTTCACCAGCATGGTTAGAGCAACCTTCTTATTCTCAACCACGATCAGTAACAATTGCTTGGACTGTAGATTCACTATTATTTTACGGGCAAGCCTTCTGGAAAGTCATAGAAACTTACCAGGAAGATGGCAGGCCAGCCAAATTCGAGTGGATTGCTAATACTAGAGTTACAGTACAACTTGATAGCACAAACACTTATGTTCAATCTTATGCAGTTGATGGAAAAACATTACCAATGGACGGATTGGGAAGTCTAATTACATTCCAGTCATTAAGCGATGGCATTCTTAATACGGGTATTGCAACAATCCGCGCAGCCATCGATGTGCAGAAAGCAGCAGCTATTGCAGCAGCTACTCCAATGGCAACTGGCTACATTAAAAACAATGGTGCAGACTTAGACCCTAAAGAAGTTCAAGGCTTACTTGCTTCATGGAAAACTGCTCGCAACAATCGTTCGACTGCTTATCTCACATCAACTTTAGAATATACACCAGTTGCATTCTCACCTAAAGACATGATGTATGGGGAAGCAATTTTTAACCTGGCAACAGAATGCGCAAGATTGTGCAATGTTCCTGCTTATTATGTTTCAGCAGACCAAAACAATTCAATGACTTATGCAAATGTGCAAGATGAGCGCAAGCAATTCTTGACACTTTCCCTACAGCCATTTATTACAGCGATTGAAGATCGACTATCTATGGATGACATTACTGCTCGCGGCAATGTGGTCAAGTTTGACATTGACAAAAATTTCCTACGCACAGACCCACTTCAAGAACTTGCGGTAATCGAGAAATTATTAGCCCTTAACTTGATTAACCAGGAACAGGCTATGGCAATGACTGATCTAACACCTAACGGAAGCAATGGTATGGCATGAATCAAATCGTAACCCTTACAGCAGAACTCACAGCAGATTCAGCCAGCAGAACTATCTCTGGCAAGATTGTGCCATTGAATGTTGAAGCTGGATCAACAAATTATGGCAAAGTAATCTTTGAATCTGGTTCAATTGAAATTTCAGATGCCAAATCAATCAAGTTGCTGAGTCAGCACGACATTAAAAAACCTTTAGGTCGCGCAGTTAGTTTCTCTGAGTCAGACAACTCCATCGATGCAGTATTTTCGATAAGCCGTTCACAACGCGGCACAGAAGCTTTGATCCTTGCAGAAGAAGGATTGCAATCTGGACTCAGCATTGGTGCTGAAGTTCTTAAATCAAAGGTTAAGGACGGCGTGACTTATGTATCCGCCGCTCGCTTAGTCGAAGTAAGTTTAGTAACAGAGCCAGCCTTCAAGTCTGCACAAGTTACTGATATAGCGGCAGAAGAATCTGTCGTGGAAGAAATAACCCAACCAACAGAAAGCGAGATAGCCAACGTGGAAAATACCACTCCAGCCGTCGAAGCAACACCAGTTGAAGCACCGGCGGTAGAAGCTGCTCGCCCAACTGTTACAGCAATGGCTTACACAAAGCCACGTTCACCAATTATTAGCGGTGGATCATATCTAGAACACACAATCAAGGCAAAGCTTGGAAATGAAGATTCTCGTCAATATGTAATGGCGGCAGATGATTCATTTACAACTAACCCAGCATTCTCACCAGTTTCTTACGTTCGTGATGTTGCACAAAACACAACTTCTTTGCGACCAGTTATCGAAGCTTGCGGTGGAACACGCGCATTAAGTACATACGGAATGACAGTTTCTATTCCTAAAATTACTGCTAACTCAACTGCTGCAACAGTAGCAGAAGGTGGCGATCCAACAGGAACAACCGCGATTACTTCAAGCTATGTAAATGCGACAGTCATCAAGAAAATGGGTTTTCAACGCTACAGCGTGGAGCTTCTAGATCGCAGCGATCCAAGTTTCTATGAAATCATGCTTTCAAATCTTCGCGATGCTTATGCTCAGGCAACTGATGCTTATGTGATTGCACAAATCACAGCAGGCGGAACACAAGCAACAGCAACAGCAGCAGATTCTGCTGGCTTGATTTCATTCGTATCAACAGAGTCACCAGCTGTTTACAATGCAACAAAGCGCACAGCTACAGCATTCGTTTCAGGAACTTCCATCTGGTCTACGCTTCTCGGCGCAACAGACACAACTGGTCGTCCAATTTACAATGCTCAGCCAACAACAATGAATGCTGGCGGAACTGCAAACCCAACATCAATTCGCGGCAACGTGCTTGGTCTTGATTACTATGTTGATCCAAACATGGTTTCAACTTCAATTGATGAAGCAGCATTTATCATCGAACCACGTTCCATCGAAATTTTTGAATCTCCTGCTCTAACATTGGCCACCAACGTGCCAACAACAGGCGAGATTGAAATTTCACTTTATGGTTATATCGCAGCGCAAGCCGTCTTTGCAGGTGGCCTACGCCGTTTCAACCTAACTTAATAAGTTAGAAACTAAGTCGCTGGGAGTAGGGCGCAGCCCTTGCTCTACTCCCAGTCTTTAGAAAGGAACACAGATGGCATTAACAACAGTTGCAGAACTTCGTAGCACTCTCGGAGTCGGCACATTGTATGCGGATGCCACTTTGCAGGAAGTGTGTGATGCATCAGATGCAGTCCTACTTCCAATGCTATGGGCTAAAGATTATTATGCAATCGCTCATTCTAAGACAACAACAACCGCAACACTTTATTTTGATACTGCTCACGATTTTATTGTGGGAGATTCAGTAGTTATTTCCAACTGTGGAAGTGCTTGGAATGGCACTAAGACAATTACAGCCGTTGGTACTTTTGAAATTACTTATACAATCTCAGCCGCTACTGCAACCGATAAAAACACAATTATGCCGTATGGTAAAGTTGCAGGCGATATAACAACTGACTGGACACTAGACATGGCGGTCCAGCAAGCAGCTCTTATGATCGCAGTTGAAATCTGGCAGGCTCGCACAACTACTCTTAATGGTGCTAACACAATCGATTTCCAGCCTTCACCTTACAGAATGTCAGCACAACTCTTAGCAAAGGTAAGAGGGCTTATTGCTCACGCTCTTGATCCGCGTTCGATGGTCGGATAATGCCAGTTCCGCTTACTACTCTTAGAACCACAATTGCAACTGCTTTAGTTGATAATTCGCTTTGGCAGGTTTTTGCGTTTCCACCGGCAACAGTCTTGGCTAACTCAGTAATTGTTGCGCCTTCTGATCCATACTTAGAGCCAAATAACAACCAGCACAACACGATTGCACCTACAGCGAACTTTAAGATAATTATTACTGTGCCGCTATTTGATAATGAAGGCAATCTCAATGGAATTGAAACAGCCTTAGTTGGCGTGTTCAATAAACTCGCAGCATCATCCATAGTTTATAATGTGGGTGCAGTCAGCCAGCCAAGCGTTCTAAACGCGGCATCTTCTGATCTGCTTACTTGTGAGTTATCTCTATCCGTCCTAACAACTTGGAGCTAGTATGTCCGAATGGGAAAAAGAAAACGAAGCCTTCCTGATCAAGATCGGGCAGGTAGCACCACCAGCACCAAAGCCAACAACTAAGAAAGATGAGGAATAAACCAAATGGCAGTATTTCTAAACAATGGCGTAAAGGTTACTGTTAATGCGGTTGACCTTTCTGACCATGTTACAGCAGTAACTCTTAACAGAAACTTTGATGAACTTGAAGTCACAGCAATGGGCGACTCAGGTCACAAAATGGTAAAAGGCCTAGAAGCATCTTCTGTAACTATTGATTTCCTAAATGACACAGCAGCAGCAAATGTTCTTGCGACACTTCAGGCCGCATGGGGAACAAATGTAGCTGTAACATTGAAGCAGACTTCAGCAGCTACTTCAGCAACAAACCCACTCTACACAATGACTTGCCTTGTCAATGGCACAAGCGATATTAACGGCGCAGTTGGCGATCTTGGCACACAGTCAGTTACATGGAATGTATCTGGCACAGTAGTAATTACAACTTCCTAATAACAAACTAAGGGGCAAAGCATGGCAAAGTTAAAAGTAACAAGGGCAGATGGACAAGTTGGGGAATACCCAATCACTCCATTGGTGCAGTATGGTTTCGAGATTTACGCTAAGAAGGGCTTTCACAAAGCGTTCATAGAGGATCAGAAGCAAAGCGATATCTTCTGGCTAGCCTGGGAATGTATCCGCCGTTCGGGTGAAACTGTTAAGCCGTTTGGGGAAGGATTTATCGAAACCTTGACTTTGGTCGAGGTATTAGATGATGACCCTTTGGCTTAGGGCGCGACTCGATCACCTATCTGATTGCTAAATTAAGTGTCAGACTCGGGATCGCGCCACAACAATTATTAGAATTAGATGAAGTAATGCTAAGGAACTTGATAAAAGTTCTACAAGATGATGCAAAGGAGATAAGGGATGCCAACAGAAGTCAAAGGCGGCATCGCTCTTCGTAAAGCATTGAAGAAGTTTACGCCTGATCTAGCCAAAGAAACACAGAAGGAAATGGGCAACCTTCTAAAACCAATTACATCTAAAGCGCGTGGGTTTATTCCTAGTTCTGCTCCACTTAGCGGATGGGGCAAAGAAGGCAACTGGGGTGTTCGTGGTTATTCATCAAGTGAAATTAAACGCGGCATTGGTTACAAGACAACCCCATCAAAGCCAAATAAAAAAGGCTTTCGTTCTTTGGCTCAGATTAACAATAAGTCCGCAGCTGGTCAGATTTATGAATGGGCAGGGCGCGTTCACCCTAATGGTCGTGAACAGGCAAAAAGACGAGATGTAAACATTCCTGGCATGAACTCAGTTTATTCAACTAGCACAGGCAAGAATTATGGTAAGAGCAACAACCCAGAAGCAGGTTCTATATTTGTTCAGGCAATTGATGCTACTGGTCAAATCAAAAACGCCTACTCTCGTACAGGAGGGCAAGCAGGTCGTGCATCTCGCATGATGAAAGGCCGCGCAATTTATCGTGCATGGGCAGAAGATCAAGGCAAGACCAATGCAGCAATCATTAAAGCAATCGAAGCTTCCAGAGATAAATTTAATAAGGCGGTGGGATACAACTGATGGCTAATGTAAAGATAGATATAGCTGCCGAATTTACTGGCAATAAGGCGTTTAGACAGGCAGAAACCGCAAGTCAAAAAATGGAAAAATCTGTTGCTAAGTTGGGCAAACAACTTGCTGGAGTCTTTGCTGCTTCTAAGTTATATGCATTTGGCAAAGCATCTGTCAAAGCATTTGCCGAAGATGAAAAGGCTGCTCGATCATTAGCTTTAGCCCTAGCCAATACAGGCAACGCTTTTGCTGCCGTTGGTGTTGAAAAGTTTATTGGCGATTTACAACGCGCTACTGGCGTTCTTGATGACAACCTTAGACCAGCCTTTAGAACCCTTCTAACAGCCACAGGCGACGTTAAGAAGTCACAGGATGGCTTAGCCCTTGCGTTAGATATAGCGGCAGGTACTGGCAAAGACTTAGGTGCCGTTTCTATGGCACTTGCAAAGGCTTATGGCGGTCAGACAACTGCCCTTAGCCGTTTAGGTGCAGGACTCGACAAAGCCACTCTTAAAACAGGTGACATGGATGTCATTCTCGGACAACTTACAGACAAGTTCAAAGGTCAGGCACTAGCTGCTGCCGAAGGTTACTCGGGATCAATAGCCAAACTAACTGTTGCATCTCAGAATGCCAAAGAGATTATTGGCAAAGATTTACTTGACTCGATGCAGATGATTGCAGGCAAAGATGGAATCGGTGGAGCAGCCACAGCAATGGAAAGTTTTGCTACTCAGATTGGTAATGCAATCTATGGCATAGGTGTTCTCACAACTAAGATTAAATCCCTTCCAGGTGCAGACTTCATTGGAAGATTTTTAAGTGCTGCAACTCAGGTGTCTGGACTAGGTGCTTTATCCAAGTTTGGTGCATCGAGCAAAGCAGCATCTGCCGGAACACCAGCGCAATCACCCGGACAACGCAAAGCCATAGATAAAGCCAACGCCGATGCACTTAGACTTTCTAAAACTAAAAATTCTCTTACCACTATTGAAAATAACAATATAAAAGAGAAGCTACTTCTTACTGCTGGTGAAAAGGCTTTGCTTGAACTTAAGAAAATCTTTGATCTTGAAGGCATTCAAATTCAAGCAGCTCTCAATGGTCTTTTAACTGAGGAAGAAAGAGCCAGAGTTCTTGGACTAAAAGCAATCAATGATTCCGATGGGGCTTTAGCGTTGCAAGCTCTTTCAGCTCTTAATGCTGCAACTGCAACAGATGTATTTGCTGGTGCAGCTAGAGCAGCAGCAGAACTTTTAAGAACATCTTATTCTGCTGGATTGTCATCTTTTAAGCAATCAGAGTTTAATTCATTGTCCGATTCTGGAAATATGATTACCACAAATCAAGGTTCAACTGCATCTTCATCAATGCCAAATTTTCTAAATTATGGCACTTTCGGTGCAGGTACTTTCAGACAAGCGGAAGCCGCTACAACTAATATCCAAGTCAATGTTGCTGGCTCTATCACGACAGAGCGCGATCTAGTTTCTGCAATAACTGAGGGAATTTACAACAATCAAGCTGCTGGAATCCCTATCTCCTACACGACAGCCTTTAGATAATGGCATTACCAGCAACCCCTATTGTCAAGATCAACCTAAATCAAGGTGCATCTTTCGGCCCACCTTTTATCTTGGGTACAAGTCAACTAGGATTTGCTGAGTTTGCAACAACTGCATCTAACATTGTCGATATTTCTAGTCAAGTGGTTAAGATTGACACTCGAAAAGAACGCAACCTATTGCAAGATAAATACACAGCAGGTCAAGCAACCATCCGCATTGTTGATCCGACAGGCGCGTGGAATCCAACCAACGCCGCATCGCCGTACTATCCCAATCTTGTACCTTTACGCCAAGTAACTATCTCAGCAACTTATAGCAGCGTTAGCTATCCAATTTTTGCTGGCTACATTACAGAGTACAAATACACCTATCCAACAAACCAAGACACAGGATTTGTTGATTTAGTTTGCTTCGATGGATTTAGACTTTTATTTAACAGTCTTATTACAACAGTCACAGGACAAGCTGCTGGTCAAGACACAGGAACTCGCATTGGCAAGATTTTAGATACTGTTGATTGGCCTAGTTCTCAACGCAGTATGGAAGTGGGAGATACAACCTGCCAGGCCGATCCAGGTACAAGTCGTAATGCTTTGGATGCTATCCAAACTGTTGAATTTACTGAACAGGGAGCATTTTATATTGACAAAAGTGGCATGGCAGTATTTAAGGATAGAACCTTTGTCTATAACGCTCAGTCTGCCAGTCCGGTAAAATTTAATAACGATGGCACAACCGACATAAATTATTCAGGCATTACCTTTGCCCATGATGATAAAACCATTGTCAATTCAGCAACTGTGACTAGAATAGGTGGAATAGCTCAAACCTACACAGATGCCACTTCCCAAGGCACTTATTTCTATCATGGCATTACAGCAACAGATATGTTAATGGAGACTGATCCTGTTGCTTTAAGCCTTGCTACTGCCTATGTGACTACTCGCAAAGACACCACAATTCGTATTGACAACATCACCCTAGATTTAGTGACTTTAAGTTATACAGCAGGAGTCCAAGCAGCTCTCGATCTTGATTATTTTGACACTATGCAAATCACCAATTACGGGCAAGGTTCAACCAGCATTGTGAAGACTTTGCAATGTCAGGGGATAGCGCATTCAATAACACCAAATACCTGGAAGACTACATTTGTGACCCAAGAAGCCTTACTGGATGTAAACTACTGACATGAACAGAGGAGATAACTAATGGCTGCTGGATGGCCCACAAAGGTCACTTATGCTAACGGAGATGTATTTAATGCATCTGACATAAATGACACAAATGGAACGCTGAATTATATCAATCCGACATCAGCGACAGATAATCAAGTTCTTACACGCGACAATGTTGCTACTGGCAAAGTCAAGTGGGCTAACTCTCCTGCTAATACCTTGACCACAACTGGCGATATTCTCTACGCATCAGCCGCCAACACGCCTGCTCGACTTGCTGCTGGTACTTCTGGTTACGTGCTTACTGCTAATGGTGCTGGTGTTGCTCCAAGTTATCAAGCAGCAACATCTGGTGGTATGACTCTTATTGCTACTTCTGGCACTTTATCAGGTGCAAGTTATACATTTTCATCTATACCAGGCACTTATCGTAATTTATATTTAGATATAACTGCTGCAAAGGTGGACACTATAAATGCCACTGTAGGTCTGCGAGCAAATGGCATTACTGGCACGGCCTGTTATGCCACTACTTATATTACTTCCACTATTACTGCGGGCACAGCAACTTCTTACAGAGTAGGCGCGATGACTACAAGTACAGCTTGCCAATTAGATGCAACAATAACTATTGCTAATTATGCAACATCTACAGTTGGAGCAAAAGTAATTAACTCTACGTCCGATGCTTTGCAAATAAACACAGCCAACAGAAATAGCGAAATTGGTTTTGGTGCAGTCATAGGCACTTCTGCCAGCGGATTTCAAGGAGTTGGTGCAATAACTTCTTTGACTTTTATTAACTCAACTGGCAGTTTTTCAGCAGGTGTTATTGACCTTTATGGAGTTAAATAATGACTAGACCAATGACAATTATCCACAACTGCGAAACACAGGAAAAAGTCAAGCGCGAAATGAATGATGAAGAGTTTGCGCAATATCAGCAAGATCGGGCAGATCAGAATGCTCCTGCTGCTGAATAATGAAACCATTATTGTGCAAGGCTGGTCAGCAACTTCGTGAACAAATCGATGATTCGTTTCCGGATAGAGATCGCAAATCAGATGGCTGGATAGGCGATGCCGCTCATGCCAGTCGTCCAAGTGATCACAATCCCGATCCGATTAACGGAATCGTCAGGGCTATTGATGTGGATAAGGATTTCGACTCACGGCCCAGCACAGGTGCTTATCTTGCCGACCAAATACGCCT
>Ga0114973_10004080_pt1 | contig 10186 bp, 10 predicted proteins | sample M_140807_MF_Meta_FD_87025 | JGI IMG/M metagenome (GOLD analysis project Ga0114973, IMG submission 87025) | Freshwater microbial communities from Lake Montjoie, Canada to study carbon cycling - M_140807_MF_MetaG | ecosystem: Environmental > Aquatic > Freshwater > Lake | place: Lake Montjoie... | reverse complement strand
GAAACCACCTTTGAAACCACCTTTGAAACCACCTTTGAAACCACCTTTGAAACCACCTTTGAAACCACCTTTGAAACCACCTTTGAAACCACCTTTGAAACCACCTTGGAAATTATTTTAACTACCGGGTTAACATAATTAATGGAGGGGTCGCAGGGGAACCGTAGGTTCCCTGCAAGAATCGAGTTCCTTGAATGTTAAATATAAATCGTGATTTTTTCCTTCCCATGACATTAAATATAATAGGTCTTCTACAGTAATACGTTTTCCACCGTTTTCAATATGACGTTTGATAGTCTTTCCGATTCTTTTTTTATTATCAACATCGATTGTATTCTGGAAAATATGCATCATTTCACGATAATCTGGAGGCAAACTAGCTAAATAGTATTTGAAATCTTGGCGCGATAATTTTACCCCGTGCTTGTTTATATCTAAAATAATATTAGGATCCACAATGTCAGGATAATCACTTACTGCGATGAAATCCCTGATGCGATCCGGGTCTGTTGTAAACATTTCATTGTACTTTTCTTCACGTGGAATAGTAATAATATTCGGTTTACGTCCAATTTTGATTATTTGATTCATAGCTATTATGTTGTTATTCTATACTAGAACAACATAATATTCCTTTCAATTCTGCAGGGAACCTACGGTTCCCTTGCAAACCCTCCCTTAATTAGAACCCACCTTTGAAACCACCTTGGTAATTATTTTAACTACCGGGTTAACATAATTAAGGGAGGGGTCGCAGGGGAACCGTAGGTTCCCTGCAAGATAAGTTCTCCAGATTCAATAGCCTTTTCTGTAATATAAAAGCTATGACTCCCACCTTCCCAAGACATCAACTCTATTATGTGTTCTGCCGTAATTCTTTTTCCACCATGTTCAATGTGCCGTTTGATAATTTTTCCAATTCTTTTTTTACTATCTACGTCAATTGTGCTTTGAAAAATATGCATCATTTCACGATAATTAGAAGGTAACCTAGATAAATAATTACTAAAGTCTTGATGTAATAATTTCACTGCACGCTGATTTATATTCAGAATGACTTCAGGATCTACAATGTCAGGATAATCGCTTACCGCGATAAATTCCTTAATACGATTTAAATCCGTAGTAAACATTTCCTTGTACATATCTTCGCGTGGAATAGTAATAATATTCGGTTTTCGTCCAATCTTGATCATTTGTCTCATAACTATTATGTTGTTATACTATACTAGAACAACATAATATTCCTTTCAATTCTGCAGGGAGCAGGGAACCTACGGTTCCCTCAGGGCGCTTTCAGCGCCCAAGGTGGAGCCCCTGCGGGGGGCTCAATCCCTGCTTTGGCTTCGCCAGTCCCCCCTTAATTAGAAAAGAACCTTAGAAACCACCTTAGAAACCACCTTAGAAACCACCTTAGAAACCACCTTAGAAACCACCTTATAAACCACCTTAGAAACCACCTTAGAAACCACCTTAGAAACCACCTTTGAAACCACCTTTGAAACCACCTTGGTAATTATTTTAACTAACGGGTTAACATAATTAAGGGAGGGGTCGCAGGGGAACCGTAGGTTCCCTGCATTTTCGAAACGTCTCCTTCGAAATACTCGACTCCATAATCAAGACGACGCACGAATTCCGTATTGAATATCTCTAACAATCGACGCTCCATAATATGACAGTTATTGCACCTGAACTGCGCAATAAACCTGGTTCCCTTGGGATACTGTGAAAACCGTTTGAAGTCGGGCTGTCTGGTCTTGCCAATCTTAAAAACCGATTCCTTCTGGGAAATAGCCTTAGCCGTTTTGATCAGGTAAATTGTGTGCTCTTCCATTTATTCACTATACACTATACAAAGAAAATAATTATGTAGTTTTCCTAAATATTTCTACGCCAAAACTTTATTGTATAGTTTTTCCTAAATGTTCTTTAAAACTTCTACGCCAAAACTTTATTGTATAGTTTTTCCTAAATGTTCTTAAATATTTTTATGTAAAAGTATATAATATAGCATAGTTTTACGCTGAGAAACCCATGAGAAAATTGGGAATAAAATGGAAAAATTTTTCAGAAAATGGACAAAAATAAATGTCCAGAAAAATGTCCATAAGAAAAGATTCTACAAAACCCTCCCAAATCGACCAAAACCAGGGTAGAAAGGACTGTTATGTATTATGGTTTCAATTAGTTATAAAACATAATATAAAATTGGCTGCACACCTAAAACCGCCCGGTCGCCCCCGGATTTAGCATATTTTTTTATTGCAGACCCCCCTAAAAGCATATTTGGTTAATTGGAAACATGGTGTGAATCTGCCATGTGATATATTTTTTTATTGCGGGAATAATGATATAAAATAAAATTGTTATTATACTTTATAGATACTATGGCAGAGAACCAAAATGGAAGTTCGAAGCTCTATACATGCGACCTATGTCATTATAACACGCTAGTTTCCAGCAGCTATGATAAGCATTTACTCTCTGCAAAACATGTGATGTTGACTACAGAAGCCAATACCAAGGTGTTCCGGTGTGATACATGTGACTACATTACTATCAAAAAGAGCTGTTACGATAAGCATCTCACGAGTGTGAAACATAGACAACAATTGCGTTTGATAAAGAATGACGAAGGACAGTTTGTTTGCAATTTTTGTAATAAAGCTTATAACTCGCGAACCGGATTATGGTTACATAAAAAGAAATGTTCACAGGAAAATAATAAAGATAATAAGGAGGGCGATGATGAAGAGGAAGATGCAGATGTGGATGGTACTGAGGAGGGTGCAGCGGAGGACGAAGATATACATGAAGGTGCAGACGAGGAGGAGGAGGGAGCGAAGGATGATCAGAAGATCATGATTGTCCCTTTGGAAAACACAATCGTATTTAGCACCGCACCAACGCCCACCACGAACGAATTATCGTTGACTCGCCAATGGTTTAACGATGCGAGCGGTAACAACAACATACCCATGGGCCTATTTTTACAGGTCATCAAAGAGAACCAGGAATTCAAAAGCATGATGATGGAGCAACAACAACAAAACCAAAAATCGACCAGTGAAAATAAAGATTTGATAAACAAGTTGTTCGAGATGACCCAGCAACATATGGCCATCACCAACAATATAACGAACAACAATACCATCAACAACAACAACCAACGTTTCAACCTCAACGTGTTTTTGAACGAGACCTGCAAGGACGCCATGAACCTCGACGAATTCTTGGACACCATTCGCCCCACCTTCGACGAACTGCTAGTGATGGGCGATGTAGGGTTCGTGGACGGTATTTCGGATATATTTATTAAGCGGCTCCGAGCCCTCGATATTACCAAGCGACCTATCCATTGCACCGATGTCAAGCGGGAGACTATCTTCTTGAAGGAAAACAACGTATGGACCAAGGACGACAACGGGCATGCCAAGCTTAATAGCATCATTGAAAAAGTAGAATACCGGAACGTCGTCTGCTTGCACCAGTGGTGTTTAGACAACCCCGATGCTATGGTCAATAATCACGAAAAGAACCTGCTGCGCGACAAGATTTACTTACAGACCCTGCTGGGCGACCCGAAGACCCGGGTAAAGGTGGTGCGAAACATTGCCCGGGAAGTTGCGCTGGATCGGGAGGCGATCATGCTGCAGTTCGGTAGACGATAACGGCTCGTATAAAATAAATAATGTTACGTTTAATAATTAAGGGAGCGGTTGTAGGTTTAAGGGAGCGGTTGTAGGTTTAAGGGAGGGGGTGCGGGGGGTTAAAAAACGCTTCGCGTTTTTTTGACGTAGGTTCCCTGCTCCATAGGTTCACTACGTTGCGTAGTAAATAAACGACGTTCTTCACATGTTCGATGTCGATCGTCTTCACATAGGCCTCCGGATCCGCACAAATCGCCGCCAACAATTGCATATCCTTCCGGAGGTCCCCGCTGAGGCGGATAACCATCATGGGGAAGTGTTGATCAATGTTACGGCAGCCCATATAGATCGGCACCGTCTGGGCCAGCAGCGCATTCACAATCTTTTCAGAAAAATACGCATTGACCTCAAAGTTCTCGATCGCGATATGGTACATGTAGGGCAAATAGGGCTCGGCCTCCTGGAATTCCCCCTTGACCCGCGCGTCCCCCAAATAATTGTAATACCGGCAACCGCGCCCATATACGTCGATCGGTAAATCGGTCTCTAAAATCGCATTCACCAACTTATGACGGTAAGCGTGTCCGGCCTCGCGAATCTTTTCACTGACCATGATGGACATGATCCGGTCCTTTGCTACAGCAACCCGATTAAATGGGTTATGCCACATATGCGAATACCTCTCTACAAAGGGCTCGGGAAGCCCCGTGGCGTCCCCAATAAAATATTTACCGATATGAGCCCGGGCGTACCGGATAAACTCGGGTGTCACATTCAGGAAATGGGGTGGCTCGAACGCGAACCCGATCACGTTCTCCTTCGGCACATCCACCCTAAGCTGCGGCATCGCGGTGTTCAAAATAATCACATGACTATAGTCGTCGTCGTTCGTGATATAAATCTCTTTGTCGGGACCGTAGTTGGCCATCGAACCGACTTCACAGAGCCGCTCATAGACGTCTTTGCAGTTCTCCGACGGGCAAAACCCCGAAAAGATGCGTATGCGATATGTGGTCGTAGTCATAAGTTAGATGGGCCCCCTCGGTTGAGTAACAATAACACATATTTTTTATATTATTCTACTAAGAAGAATATAAACATGGAACCCCCCAAAATATCAAATACTAGTGAAATAAATGACGTACGAGGGCCGCCACAGTTTAAAGGGGTTTCTTTTTCCAATTATAAGAAGACCGATGTACGTAACCAATTAATAGAAAATATAAAAAACGGGAAACTGGAACCTGCCGCATATTGGTGTGCCGAACTGGTCTGTGCGGGCCATTTCCAAGAGATATGGGAAATTGTTCTCCATTACGCCGGAAAACATATTCATTTAGGCAACCCCAAGATCATCATTTATTTGCAGATGCGCTACGAGATATTCCGGAACATCATGGCCAAGGGCGAGTACCTGGTCGAGCACGATCTACGGAACAATGCCACTATCCGCCGCCTCTTTGCCGAGGTGGTCAGTGTTCTCGCCTTGTCCCCCCGTAAACATAGTTTTGAACCGATCAAGATCAGCCGCGAATCCGAATTCGACATGACAAATATGAGCGATAAATTGAAGGCCCCGACCGTGCAATATATCTCTGAAATTATTCGACCACGTGATCCGAAAGAGTTATTTATTCCTGTTAACGAATTTTCGTATCACGTCTCGTCGGATTCACGCTCTACCATCGAGGCGTGCTACTGGATCGAATGGGTCATCGAGTTCGACGCAATCTGTAAAAAACGGAAAGTAGAGTGCTCTTGCGATCGCCGCGCAGTTCCAGTCGAGAACCGTTTCCAGAAGGACATTATTTGGATCTTATGGGACGCGGTGAAACATTATGTGGACCTGACCCAGAACCCGTTTATACAGAAATTATACGACGCTTTGTTACAGATCTTTTGTATCAAATACACGACAGCGGCGTGTAAGAAGCGGCGATATTTGCTTTATTTCGCAGTGGCACTGCTGACCGAGGACGTGAAGCCCGATATTGAACTCATCCCGCAAAAGAATGTTGTTCAAAATGTTGTGGATAAGATCAACCTTATTTATGCTCAGGTGAAGAAGTCAGGAGAACAAAGTCCTGGCACGGATTACCTGTTTGCGGGCATTAGTGAGGATAAAAATAATTTTGAAAAATCTATGCGCAAAATGGCACTGGTAAACGAGCTAACACTGTTTTAATTTTTTTTGTATTGGTGTTGATGTGGGTTTATATAATTAAGTGTATTGTTTATATAATTTCACGATAAATTATACAAGCTATATTATGCAGTCACACGCTCAGAACGTCGAGCCGAATGAACCGCCAAGTAAAGAGTTGGCGGCCATCACACCTCCGCTAAGAAGTCCGTAAGAATTCTGGGAATAGCCACCGCTGCTGCCCATCATATTGTCATACATATCAGGCGCGGCAGGTTGGCGGGTCGTGGCAACAGGTGCGGGCGGAAACGTTGGTTGAACCCCTGCGCTGTCCAGGTGGTCGGCGCGGCTGGGTGTATGAGACCCGTTATTGACGCGGACGCTCTTCTTCACCTTATCTTTGTTGCTCTCCGTCTCGCTGCCGTCCCAGAGGTAGACCAGACGCTCCCAAAGTTCAGAGACCTTGAGACCGATCTTCGTTTGTATGCTGAGGATGATGATTAAAAATGCTAACGTAAAATTAGTCACCGCTAATGGTTCGTACTTGAACCCGCTATACGTCGGGATATAGGTGATCATCCGGTGGATAAGAATGATACCAACAATCATCACGATGAGCTGAATGATTATCTCGATAATCAGCTCGAGCGACGACGAGTCCGGGCTGAATTCAGGGATGTAACGCTGGATTAATTTATTCAGAATCGTGACTGGTAATGCAGCCAAGCATATGTACTGCACACTGTTCAAAATTTCAGCAATACCAGTCTCGCCACTATCAAACACAGTGGACAGGAAGGTTTTCTTATTAAGTTCTCGAGTTTCGTGTAAAATTTCCATTTGGGATATATAAGTGAATTAGAAAAAATATAAAAGCAGCCCGGGATGAATATGGAAGCGAAGAATGGAGAACCTGGCCGATCAAAGTGTTGAAACAGATAACAATAGCCCTAAACTAGTGGATGGAATCAATGTAGAGGAACAACAATATCTAACATTGATCCGCGACATATTGGAGAAGGGGCATCTCGAAGAAGGCCGGAACGGCACCACTAAATCATTGTTCGGAACATCAATGCGGTTCTCACTTAAAGATGGAAATCTCCCGATCCTTACAACTAAGCGTGTAGCATGGAAAACATGTGCTAACGAATTATTTTGGTTCATCCGTGGCTCCACCAACAACCAAGAGCTCATCGATAAGGGCGTGCATATCTGGGACGCAAATGCATCCCGTGCCTTTTTAGATAGCCGCGGACTCACCAATAACGCGGTCAATGATCTTGGCCCGGTCTACGGTCACCAGTGGCGCCATTTCAACGCCCCGTACCACGATTGCCACACAGATTATAGTGGCCAAGGGGTCGACCAACTCCAATACATTATTGATCAGCTGAAAACACCCGAGGGGCGGACCTCGCGCCGGCTAGTGATGAGTGCCTGGAACCCGTGCCAACTCGACCAGATGGCCCTACCGCCGTGTCATGTGCTGGTCCAGTTCCATGTACGCGACCACCGATACTTGTCTTGCGCACTGTACCAACGGAGCGGCGACGTGGGGCTCGGCGTGCCGTTTAATATTGCGTCGTATTCGCTGCTGACCCACTTGATCGCCCACCATTGTGGTTTGGTCGCCGAAGACTTTGTGTATTTCTTGGGGAATGCGCATATTTATGAGGGACATATGGCCGCACTGGAACAACAAGTTCAGAGGGAGCCTTATCCGTTCCCTCGGATCAGCATTAGCCGGACAAGGGATCGGATCGAGGATTACGAGGTGGGAGATATTGTGTTTGATACGCCTTATCGTTATCACGATAAGGTAAAAATGGACATGGTTGCATAAGTCTACGGAGCAGGGAAGCAGGGAACCTACGTCAAGAAACGCTTTGCGTTTCTAACCCCCTGCGACCCCTCCCTTGAGTTTGAAAGGTTCTTGGAAATAGTCTTGGAAAGGTTCTTGGAAACCTAGTTTACACAATTTAAAGGAGGGGTCTGAGGGTCCGAGCCCCTACGGGGGCTCAACCTGGATCGCCCGAAGGGCGATTGAGGGAACCGTAGGTTCCCTGCTTCCCAGATACACAAGCGCGGACACCTCTTCGCCCGTAACCTTTACCTTCACAGACAACGCTTCTTATTCGTATACGTTCGCGGTTACCGCCACCGTCGGCAACTCGACCTTGACCAGCGCCACGAGTGCCGCCGCCACTACTCCCTCTCCTATTCCCACTCCTGACATTTTATGGTTCAAGTTTGATAATACTACATGGAATGGTACTGATTTGGGAACTGGCGCCTTCAAAAATGCGGCGACTTCTGGGACAGCCTACAGCGGATCGTACTGGTGGGGCAACGGAACAGTTACATACAATAGTAATTTCAATGGTGCGAAATGTTTTAGGTTTGCACAAAGTGCCAGCCCTTCCAATAAATTTCTTGTTACTACCAACGCAATAACAATGCCAGCAAGTGTCGCTGGAAACGCCTATACTATATGTTTCTGGCTATATGTACCATCGTTTAGTGGTTGCACTTATTCCCGGGCTTTTTCTTTGGCTGAAATAAGTGCGCAAAAAAATGACGGGACAGGAAGCGAAGGTGGTCAAGATTTTCCCTCAATGTATTTTAACTCTGCTGGGCAATTAGCGCTTCAATCAAACAATGGAACAACATATTATGGAGCTGGAGGTTATACACAACCCACTGGAGTATGGACACATTACGTGTTCAAATCCGTTTGTACAGTCACCGGCGCTTCTGCTGGTACGCAAGGGCAGCAGAATAGCGCAACATCCGCCTTTTATATCAATGGTACAGCAAAGTATTCCGGTTCTAGTTACACCAACTCATGGCTTACTCAAGGATCTGGAGGATTCAATGTGGCGATGGCTAATTATAGTATAAATTATTATATGTCCGATTTGCGTATTTATGGGTCAGCATTATCAGACGCTCAAGTCTCGACGATTTACGGTTTGGGGACGCCGGTGTAATAAGCATGTACTTTTATATTTATTTTTATCTCTTTAATAAAAATAAAAATCGGTGATTTACCTCAATTGATAATTATATAAATTACTAATTTGCGTCGGCGTCAAGGCGGATGGGTATACTCGGAAATTGCTCATATATTCCGTTCCGTCGTTCTGACCGATTCTCATAGTGGTCGATTGTGCAGACGAATGCCCAGTTAGTGAAGTTACTGTTTGATTTGATATAATAGTTCCATTCCTATAAAGGTTAGTTGTGGAACCATCCCAACGTAGGGCGAAAAAATTCCACTCGGTTCCTACTGTAAACTTATTGGCAATGGTATTAAAACCAGCGCTCCCATAAAATGTAGCGTTTCCACCATGATTAACATCAAGGTATAATGCTGCGAGAGATTGAAACTGGCCGACGTTGGGGATTTGCCAAACACCACCCCCCGAAGTAGAATTTCCAGGAATTTTAACCCAACACGTAACAGTAAAACTGGTTTGGAGTGTCAATGGTACAGATAAACCATCGTTAGTGCCTATCGTCAATACATAACCACGGGTAGCGTCGTTGTACATGGTAGGATTGCCAAGCTTGGTTACGGTGGCTCCATTGGTTTCGGTCGTGGGTACCGTAGACGAATTCAAATCCAATGAAATTGTCCACCCAGTGACATCGGTAATCGGTGAAGTAGAAGTGACGGCGCCACTCGTGGCACTGGTCAAGGTCGAGGTGCCGACGGTGGCGGTAACCGCGAAAGTGTAAGAATATTGCGCATTGTTGGTAAACGTAATCGTGACGGGGGAGGCCGTACCGTTCACAGTGTAATCGGTGGTCAATGCCAGTAACGTCGTGGAACGGTACACCGTATACGTATACGTGACGCCCGACGCGGTTCCGCCGGTCCAGGCAACCGACACCTGTCCGGCGGTTCCCGAGGCGGTGGCTGTCACGGTACCGAAGGGGCTGATGGTGGTAATGGATGCACTCGTGGCACTGGTCAAAGTAGAGTTGCCGACGGTGGCAGTGACGGCGAAAGCATACGAATAAGAAGCGGTGTCAGTGAAGGTAAAGGTGACGGGCGAGGCGGTGGTCGAGGAGGTAGTGTAAGCCGACGACAGCATCGGGGTAGCGCTAGCATTCTTGTACACAGCGTAAGTATACGTAACACCCGACCCAGTGCCTCCGGTCCAGGCAACCGACACCTGTCCGGCGGTTCCTGAGGCGGTCGCTGTAACGGTACCGAAGGGGCTGATGGTCGTAATAGAGGCGGACGTGGCCGACCCGGACCCGTCCAGTACCGTCCCCGTCACCGTCACCGTCGTACTTATCGACGCCGTCGATGACAGCGTCAACGTCGTCGTATTCGTTCCACTCGACGACGTCGTGTTCGCCGACGTTATCGTTGCTG